>Ga0315295_10000048_pt1 | contig 107401 bp, 77 predicted proteins | sample YL17G14_0_MG_FD_204453 | JGI IMG/M metagenome (GOLD analysis project Ga0315295, IMG submission 204453) | Sediment microbial communities from Yellowstone Lake, YNP, Wyoming, USA - YL17G14_0 | ecosystem: Environmental > Aquatic > Freshwater > Lake > Sediment | place: USA: Wyoming | collected...
CGTTGGGTCTTGCGTTTTCTGGTCATCCGTGATCTCCTGCGGCACACCAACGTGCCTCAGGAGTTATCGGCAAAACCACGCCTACTGGGATAGGCTCTTAGAATCAGGAGGAAAAATGGCACGCTTAACCAATATTTGTATCAGTTGTATCATCGTTAGTTTTATGTTTGCGGGACAGAGCTATGCCCAAGTTGATCGCAAAACTTTTGTAGGAATTTGGCTTTTTGATGAAGGGGGAGGTGACGTAGCTCAGGATTCTTCCGAGAACGGGAACGACGGAACGCTTAAAGGTCCCAAGTGGACAAACGAGAGCAAATTCGGTAGTGCTCTGGAGTTTAATGGCGCAGGTAGCTACGTTGAGTTCGCCACCGGGGAAAGGATGAAAACCCCAAACTTTACGATCATGGCTTGGTTCAACACGAGAAAGCTTAATGGGTATGGCCATATATTCCAGACGGGTAATGATTGGAACGACATGGCCGGATATGTATTGAGAGTTCATCAAGATGGATTTTTACAAGCGGGTTTGGCATTCGGACCTGGGAATATTACAACATTTGTTAGCGGCCCGACGCTTAAAGCCAATACGTGGTATCACACGGCGCTTACCTTTGATGGAACTACCGCGACATTATATTTAGATGGTAAAAACGTAGCCAGCAACCCCGGACAAGGTAAGATAATGTATGATACTCGACCTGTCAGGATAGGGATACTTTCCAGTGGTACAGCTTCTGCTTTTGACGGTTTCATCGACGATGTTGCCTTATTCAATGTGGCTCTGGAGGCTCCAAGTATAGAAGCTATAATGAACGACGGCCTTGCGGGAATCGCCGGCAACCAACCGTTCGCAAGTCGTCCCAACCCGAAGGATGGCGCTCAGCACATGGATACCTGGGTGACACTTTCCTGGAAGCCGGGGAGTTTCGCGGTCTCGCACGACGTGTACTTGGGTGACAAGTTTGACGACGTGAACGGCGCGACACGAGAATCCAAGGTATTCCGAGGCAACCAGACAACCGACTTCTACATAGCTGGTTTTCCCGGATTTGCCTATCCGGACGGCCTGGTTCCAGGCACGATCTACTATTGGCGAATCGACGAGGTCAATGAAGCGAACCCGAACAGTCCCTGGAGGGGCGACGTCTGGAGCTTCTCGGTTCCGCCCAAGAAGGCCTATAATCCCACCCCGGCCTATGGGGCCGAATCTATTGTTTTGAATGTAAAGCTCACCTGGACGGCGGGCTTCGGAGCAAAGATTCATACCGTTTATTTCGGCGATAATCGTGACACAGTGGCCAATGCCGCCGGCGGGATACCCCAGGGCGCAGCGAGCTACACGCCCACCGGCCTCAAGATGGCCAAGACGTACTACTGGCGCGTCGATGAGTTTGATGGCATGACCACCTACAAAGGTGACGTCTGGAGTTTCACAACCGTGGGTGCCGTGGGGAACCCAAATCCGTCTGATGGCGCTGTGGGCGTCAGCACGACAGCGATTCTGACCTGGCGAGCGGGAGGCCTGGCCGCCTCGCACGAGGTGTACTTCGGCACCGATGCCGATGCGATCAAGAACGCCACCAAGGCTTCGACCGAGTACAAGGGATCCAAGGCCCTCGGCGATGAGAGCTACGACCCGGGTAAACTCCTGTTGGAAGCGTCTTATTACTGGCGAATCGATGAGGTCAATACCCTCAATCCCGACAGCCCGTGGAAAGGTAACGTCTGGAGCTTCACGACCGGCAATTTCTTCGTCCTGGATGACTTCGAGAGCTACGACGCCGGCGCCAATCAGATTTGGTACTCGTGGCACGATGGTCTTGGCTATGGCGCGCCGGGTACGCCGCCGTATTTTGCGGGCAATGGTACCGGGGCGGCCGTCGGCGATGAAACTACCGCTTCGTTTACTGAGGAGGCAGTTGTTCACGGAGGCAACCAGTCGATGCCACTTGCCTACGATAACAACAAGCAGGGCTTCGCCAAGTACTCCGAGGCGGAGCTCAAGCTGACCGCGCCGCGGGACTGGACGGCGGACGGCGTGGGCGAATTGTCACTGTGGTTCCGAGGCCGTCCGGCTTCTGTGGGCAGTTTCGTCGAAGGCCCGGTCGGGACATACACGATGACCGCTTCGGGCGCTGATATCTGGAACCAGGCGGACCAGTTCCACTATGCCTTCAAGACGCTGGCCGGCGTCGGTACGATTGAAGCCCAGGTGCTCAGCGTGGATAACACCGATCCGTGGGCGAAGGGCGGCGTGATGATTCGCGAGACACTGGATGCCGGCTCGAAGTTCGCGGCGGTCTATATCACGCCCGGCAACGGCTGCCGCTTCCAGGCGAGAACCGAAACGGGCATCGCCGCCACGAGCGATACCGCCGTCGTGACAACCCAACAGACTTCCATAAAGGCCCCCTACTGGGTGAAGATAGAGCGTGACGCCGCGGGCAGCTTCCGAGGTTACTACTCAAGCAACGGGACCACTTGGACATCGATGACCTGGAATCCGCAAAGCATCACTACGGCCTTGAATGTGTACATTGGCTTGGCGCTGACAAGTCACAACAATAACGCGACATGTACGGCCAAGTTCTCCAGCGTCAGGACAACCGGCACAGTCGGCACGCAGTGGGCGAATCAGGACATCGGCATCGCCAGCAATGCGGCTGAGCCGCTCTATGTGGCGGTTTCGAACGCCGCAGGTCAGCCGGCGGTGGTTGTCCATCCCGATCCGGCGGCGGCGCAGACTGCGTCCTGGACCGAGTGGTTCATTCCGCTGCAGCCGCTCACCAATCAGGGTATCAATCTAACCAACGTGGACAAACTGGCGATTGGCTTAGGCACGCGGGGCAATATGACCACACCCGGCGGCTCGGGCAAGATGTACTTCGATGACATTCGCCTCTATCGGGCCAGAACGCCCTAAAGGCAAACACGACTTTTAATTGGACTGATAAACGGTCACAGGAAAGGAGAGATTAAGATGTCAAAGCAAGAAACTCTTCACAAGCGATTCCCTATTATTCCGATAGCTCTTACGATTGTCCTGCTCGTCGCGGCAGAATCTGCCTTCAGCGCCCAGGAGATAAGAGTCGGCTTCATTCCGGGCAGAGGAGCTGATGCCGCCTATGAGAACCAAGCCTTTGCGCAAGCCGGGATTGAGTTTACAAGGATCGAGACGGTCGATTACAGACTGAATCGGCTTTTGGAGTTCGATGTCATCGGTGTGGGCGTAGTGGCCTACGATAGTAATCCGGATCTGAAGGCGAATTTCAACCTGCTCAAGGAATACGTTACAAACGGCGGTTACCTGGTCACCCTTGATTTTCAGCAGGATTCCACCTGGAATCCCAATTACCTGCCCATTCCAATCGCCCTTTTCGATGACGACGTGGACGACAACGTCGGCGTCATATTGGCTGACCACAACATTTTCAAGGCGCCGAACAAAATCACCGAGGCGCACTTCGGCCCGGGGATTTGGGGAGCGGGAGATTTCATGGCGGACGGCCCGCACGAAGCCAAGGCGCCCTGGCAAGTACTTGTGACAGCACGACAAAATCAGTGGCCTCTCGTTGTCGGCGCCCCGGCCGGGAAAGGATACGTTGTTTTCAGCGCGTTGCAAACTCTTCAATCAGTGGGCAAAACAGGCGCACAGGAAGTCGTCGAGGTCTTGCAGAACCTCGTGTTCTGGCGAGGTCCCCTTGGTGGGCGTGTGAAGGCATACGGCCCAAGCCCGGCCGATGGGGTCTTACATTCGGATACCTGGGCAAACCTGACCTGGCTGGCGGGAGATTCTGCGGTTTCTCACGACGTTTACCTCGGTGATGATCGCGACCAGGTGAGCAGCGCCACGCACGAGTCCGGCGTATTTCGAGGCAACCAGACCTTAACGATGTACACGGCCGGCTTTCCCGGTTTTGCCTATCCGGACGGGCTGGTTCCAGGTACGACGTACTACTGGCGGATCGACGAAGTCAACACCGCCGAGCCGAACAGTCCGTGGAAAGGCGACGTCTGGAGCTTCTCGATTCCTCCCAATACCGCTTACAATCCCGTCCCGGCTGACGGCACCGAATTTGTACCCCTCGATGCCACATTGAGCTGGACGCCCGGCTTTGGTGCTAAATTGCACACCGTCTATATCGGTACGAATTTTGACACCGTGAACAATACCACGGGAGGCGCCCCTCGGGGACTTGCAAACTACAAGCCTGCCTCCCTCGAATCGGAGAAGGTTTACTACTGGCGGGTTGACGAGTTCGATGCAAAGGCGACCCACAAGGGCGATATATGGAGCTTTACCACTCCCGGCGCCGCCGGCAGCTTGCGGCCGGCCAACGGCGTGGCTGGCGTGCAGATCAATGCGACGCTCAACTGGATACCTGCGACCACGGCCGCCTCGCACAATATTTACGTCGGCACGGATAAAGACGCCGTGAAGAACGCCACGACTGCTTCGTTGGAGTATAAGGGCAGCAAGGCCAAAGGTTCCGAGAGCTACGATCCCGGCAAGCTGGCCTGGCACGCCCCTTACTATTGGCGCATCGATGCAGTCTATAACACAGGCACGGTTAAGGGCCTCCTCTGGAGTTTCACAACGGCCGATTTCCTGCTCGTCGATGACTTTGAGTCCTACAATAACATCGACCCTCCCGACCCGGCGAGTAACCGGATATTTGATAAGTGGATAGACGGCTTTGCAGCTCCGACGACGAACGGGGCGCTAGTGGGCAATGACATGCCTCCTTACGCCGAGCAGGCGACTGTTCACGGCGGCGCGCAGTCGATGCCGTATCGGTACGACAACGCCAACAAGACCTCCGAGGCAACGCTGACGCTGGTTTGGCCGCGTGACTGGACCGCCGAAGGCGTCAAGAATCTGTCCCTATGGTTCCGCGGCGATCCGGCCAATGCCGCTCAGAGGATGTATGTAGCTCTCAACGGCAACGCCGTTGTCTATCATAACGACGCGGCAGTGACGCAGAAAATCGGATGGAACGAGTGGATTATCGACCTGCAGGCGTTCCAGGGCGTTAACCTCACGAACGTCAATACGATGACCATCGGCTTCGGCACGAAGAACAGTCCCGCCGCCGGCGGCTCGGGCAAAGTGTACTTCGATGACATCCGGTTGTATCAGCCGAAGACCCCTTAGGAGTAAAAGCTGCTTTTCGGTTAGAGTGACATCAGGACTCGTATCAATTCAGGGCCTGCACCGATTGACTCGGTGCGGGTCCTGTTCTTTGTGTGCCGAGACTGGTAGGACGGGCAACTTGTTTGCCCATGCTGCAATTATTCAGCGTTTGCGGCGATTTGAATGTCCCGCTCCACCTGGTCCTGATACTGCTGCCAGGAGAATACAGCGTTATTGTCTCGCTCTGTTCTGGAAAGTTGTACGGCGGGTATCGGGCGATAGTGCCGGCTCGTTACGGCGACGACCTCCGCCCAGTGTTCGGCGGCTTTTTTCAGAAGCGAGACAGCTTCCTGTCGCTTTTCGGCGGCTTTGGTCTTGCGAAAGGTCTCCAGTGCTACGCCGGCTCGCAATTTGTCCGCAAAATAGAGGCTTAGCTCGGCCCACGCGCGCACGTCGGCGATTTCGCAATCGAGTGTGGGCTGGTTGTGTGCGCCTTTCGTCGCCGGCTCCTTTACCAGTTCGATGGCCCGACCGCCGTCTTTCTCCAGGTCTTCGGCTAACTCCAGGGGTGTCAGGAGTGATTCTTCAATCTTCGCATTCCCGACCATCGCTGCGACATAATCAGTAATCGACAGATACGCCGGATCGAGGGTCTTGTGCTGGATCAGCTCGTCGATGGAGATGAAAGGCGAGACCTTGTCGTCGAATCCGGTTTGTGCCGGGGCAAGAAAGCCTTCCGAATAGAGCGTATAATCCCATGTGGCGGAATGGAACGAGGCCAGCCTGAGCGGCATCCGACTGGCCAGAGCATACGCCTCCAGAAGCTTTTCGCCGATTCCGCCACCGTAGCGCCGGTCGAACTCGGCCGCAAAAACCTTGTCCGGCGTGTTCGGATCGTAGAGCAGCCGGCCCCACAGCTTGTAGAAGAGCCATTGCTTTTCGAAGGCATACTGCCACGTCACGTGGTCATCCGGCTTGTGGGCGTATTCCTTCGCGGGGATGTATCCCTCGGAGCCGATGAAATACCCTCCCACGTAATCCCTGCCGTTGAGTGTAATGTGCTCGCGGATAAAATCGGGCTGTCCCCAGCGCAGGACGAAAAAATCCTCATTTCGAATCATCCAGGCGATTCGATAATTCTCAGGCGCCGGATTCCAGAATCGCTCGTCGATTTGCCCGGAGGAGTAATCATGGGTGATGGCTAACTTGGGCGTTGAGTGGCCGTGCGACCAGTTGAATTTGACCTCCACCCATACCGGGTCGGGAAAGTCCGCTTCATCAATCACCCGCCGCATCTCGACGGGCGAGCCGGCGAGCACGGAACGGTGGATGAATTTGGCCGGACGTCTGGCCTGCTTCATGCCTCTGACGAAAGTGTCCTGAATCCAGTCCTCCCGCTCTTTCGGCGTCATATTATTCATCCAGTCCGCCAACGTCACGCCGAGTCCCGTAAGATCATCGTATTCATTGATCACCTGCGTCACGCACCGGCGCGTGTATTGCCGGACAATGTCGGACGTATCATTTTTTTCTTTGACGCTGTGCGCTTTGGCAAATTCAGGTGAGACGACAATATTCCAGTTCACGATGTAGGTTTCGATGCCGCGCTCCTTTGCCATGCTGAAAAGCCGCCGCCAGAATCGCTGCCACTGGGCCAGCTCCTTATCAGAAAAGGGGCACGCCTCGGGAAAGCCTTCCGGCCGAATCATGTACGTGAACGGGTGCAGGTTCCACAACGAAAGCACGTTGAAGCGGTCCTCGGCCATCATGTCCAGGAAGCGCCGCCAGAAATTCAGATCGCGGCAGGTCTGCGTGTGCAGGTTCATCGCCGGGTTCTCATTCGGCCGGTAGGACGACCAGGGCAGATTGAACTTGACGGCGCGAAAGGCAAAACGCGGATTGGAAAGCTTCTGCCCGACGTTTTTCAGGCCGCCGATCCGAACCTGCTCGGCCAAATCGAGCACGCCGTACATGGCTCCGGCCGGATCGCGTGCGATGACGCAAAGGACAGTTTTGCCCCCCGACTGTCGCATCACAATCTGAAAACCTTCCGGTCCGATGAGAGAGCCGGCAGAAAGGCCCTGAGCGGCATCCGGCAGGAAGACGAACTCGGCTTCGTCAGCCACAATGAGAATGTCTTTGTCGCCGAGGTCGGCAAGGTCATAAACCACGGGTGTTTCATTGGCCCCGTGCAGAGCCTCTTGCAACCGGGCTACGGCAAAAGTCAGCGGCGCATAGTCTGTTCGATACGCGATGGAGACGTTCGCCTGAATTGGAGCGGCAATCATGAGCCACAGTATAATGAGGAATGAGAGTCTGATGCGTTGCACGAACGGAACTTTCATAATGCTCCTGCCTTCTATCTATCGATTATCATGAGCCATGTTTCTAATCCAGGACACGGGGCACAGCCACACTATTTCCAGCTCAGTATGCCAAACCCGCCGGGCAAACTCAAACAATTATGCTGCGGCGATACTCTTGTTTTGCCTTCCGTCAGCGTTTTGGGTAGAATTGCAGAGTGTATTGAACCGGCAATGTTGGAGGTTTAAGAAAATGGATCGACGAGAATTCTTGGGAACCGTGGCTGCGGTCGTGGCCGGCAAGGCAATCTGTGCGAAGCCGGTGTTGGGAGCCGAATCAGCCAGCCGTCAAGAGTCCGGGAAACCCGCTCTGCCGAGCCGCGTGTTAGGCAAAACCGGCGTGCGAATCAGTGCCTTGATTCTCGGAGGCGTCGCGGGGATGAAAGAGCCGCCGACGGCCAAATTCCATCCTGCGGAGCTCGCCAACGCCGCGATTGACGCAGGAATCACCTACTTCGACACGGCGCCGTCGTACAACAAGGGACAATCCGAGCAAAACTACGGCGAGGTCCTCGCGACCCGGCGAAAAGAGGTATTCCTCGCCACCAAGACGGGCAATCGCTCCTACGACGGCGCGATGCGGGAAGTTGAGGACAGTCTCAAACGTCTGCGCACCGACCGGCTGGACCTGCTCCAGGTGCACGGCGTCAGTGAGAAAGAGGATTTCTCGAAATGGGACGCATCCGACGGCGTGCTCAAGGCTCTCGATAAGCTGCGGGGCCAGAAGGTCACGCGGTTCATCGGCGTGACCGGGCATGAAAACGCCGACGCCATGCGCCGCGCTATCGAGCTGTTTGACTTCGATACGATCCTGACGACGTTTAATCCTACCGCGAGGCGCCTGGCGTTTCAGCAGCGCGTCCTTCCGCTGGCCCGCGAAAAGCAGATGGGGATTCTGGCCATGAAGGTTATGGGCGGCGGGCTTGGCTCGTTGGCCGTTGGCAATCCTATCAAGAACGACGATGTTTGGTACCACGACGCCGCACCTCGCCAGGCCCAGGCGCAGATGCTGATACGTTACGCCCTCGGACTGCCGATTTCAGCAGCGGTGGTCGGCATGGGCTCGCTGGAACATTTGAAGGTGAACGCTGCCGCCGTCCGCGAGGCCCAGCCGCTGAACGAGCAGGAACGAAAAGAGCTGGAACAACGCATGGCGTAACGAACAGAACGGGTAGGATGGGTCCGGCAGATTTGCCGGATTTGCCCATGCTGCATCTTATCCTACGAGTCTTTACGGTTACGATATATCGGGAGAACAATCATGTCACAGTTTCCAAAGGATACAAAGGCAAAAGCCCGGCACGATAGCCACCGCGGCATGGGACGCCGCGAATTCCTCGGTTCGGCGCTGGGTGCCGCTGTCGCCGCCCAGGTTGGCTCAGCGGCAGAGCAAACAAGCCCGCAAACATATAAAGAACACCTGGAGACGCCCATTGCGGCTCGCTATCAGGTCGTCGTCGCGGGCGGTGGACCCAGCGGAGTTATCGCCGCCGCGGCCGCCGCCAGAAGCGGCGCCAGCACACTGCTGATCGAGCGATACCCCTTCCTCGGCGGTAACGGGACGGCGGGGCTGATGACGTGCTACAACGGTTTTCGCAACCAGCGGCCGCCTGAAGCCCTTCAGACCGTCAAGGGAATCCCCGCCGACTATATCGCCGAGCTGGTTCGATTAGGCGGCGTCGCCGACGAGGATTCCTATCCGAAAGCCAAACACGACGTAGCCGGCGGCGATCTGCCCTACTGCATCGGCTTTGATCCCGAGGCGGCGAAAGTCGCCTCGCTGAACCTCCTCCAGAAAGAAGGGGTCAAGCTGCGTCTTCACAGTTGGGTTGCATCGCCGATGCTCGACGGCTCGCGCGTCACGGGGGTCATCGTGGAATCCAAGTCGGGCCGGCAGGCTATCGCTGCCGATATTATCATCGACGCCACGGGCGATGGTGACATCGCGGCGCGGGCGGGGGCGCCTTTCATGGGGCCGGCCCAGCAAGGCGACCGCATGGACATGAGTTTTATGTACCGTCTGGGCGGGCTGCCTTCCAGCGTCGAAGGCAACTATGGAGGAATCCGGATCGGCGACCGGGTCGTCAAGTGGGGTCCTGGCTTCGGCGGAGACGGTCTGGATGTCGAGAACCTGACGCGGGCGGAAGTCGAAACCCGGCTGAAGCTCTGGGAACAGGTCCGGGAAATGAAGAAAAAGCCCGGCGCCGAATCGCTCTACCTGATGCAGACGGCCACGGGCATCGGCGTCCGTGAGACCCGCCGCATCCTCGGCGAATACGTTGTCACCGAGCAGGACGCAATCAAAGGCACACACTTCCCCGACGTCGTTGCCATTAGCTCGAATCCGATGCCCAGCTACCACGGCAAGCGGTTCTTCTTCGAGCATGAGGGCTTTGAGATCCCCTACCGCTCGCTGGTCCCGAAGAGTATCGAAGGGCTGGTGCTGACCGGGCGCTGCATCTCATGCGAGCAGGCGCCGTTCCAGTCGGCCCGCTCGATGGCCCCGGCGATGGCCGTCGGGCACGCTTCAGGCTGCGCCGCGGCCCTGTCGGCCAAAGGCCAGATACCCCCGCGAAAGCTGGACGTCAAAGCGCTGCAGAAGCTGCTGCGGAGCCAAAACGCCGAGCTGCGGATATAAGTAAGTAACGTTCAAATACTGAAGTTGAAAGTGACTAAAGTGCCTAAAGTTGAAAACAGCAACGCCTTGTTTTAGCTCACTTTAGACACTTTAGTTCACTTTAGTCACTCTGCCTTAGTCCAACAGGCCCATCAGAACCAATTGGGCTTCCTGGCGCACGTTAACCGTCTTTCGCAATTCCTGTTGCGATGCGACAAGCTCCTGTTTGGCCTTTTCTTTGGCTGCTCGCAGTGCGGCCAGATCCTTCTTAATCTGGTCCGGCGTTGCCGCGGTGTTATCCAGTGTGGTGCGAAGCTGCTGCGAAGCTTTGTCAACCGCCGTCATTTCCGCGCCTTGGCCGGCACCCGGCTGGTCGCCCGGGGCGCCCCGCCGTCCGCCGCCGAACATACCGCCGCGGCCAGTCCCGGATACCTGGCGGTTGAGTTGATCAACTTTCATCACGCGAGGTCCGAGGGTCTTCCACTCTGCGTCGGTTGCGCCGAGCTGCTCCTTCATCCGCTGCTCCATCATCTGTCGCATCTGCGCCGGGTCGAACCGCTGTCCACCGGGGCCGGCTGCCTGTCCGCCGGGCGCACCCGGTTGTCCGCCTCTCTGGCCCGCAGGCGCCCCCGCCTGGGCTTGTCGATCACCTCTTTGGCCGGCCGGCCGGTTCTGCCCCAAGGCTACGCTCAGCACCAGTGCGACCACAAGGCACGCCGCGACACCGAGCATGATTCTTCGCTTAAACATAGTAAATCTCCTTTTGAAAAAATGTTGTTAAAACAGTCTTTGGTTCTTTCGACCAAATCCCCATTTACGCCATGTCGCCGGAACGATCCGGTACCTGTTATTCTATCTGTCTAAGCGGGAAAGACGTACAGGGACGTTTTTTATTGCAGTCCGATGGTCGGAAGGTCGCGATTTCTCGAAACGCTATGGCTCGTTATTTGGGCTGCCAGATTTCTTCGGTCATTTTTTCGGCCTGGACCCAGTCGGAGCGGCCGTCCATGAATGCGGCATTGCAGCCATCCCTGTGGCGTGCGCGGGCCACTCGCCGCTGCCCATCGGCGCCCCCGGGCAGGTGCTGGGGCCTCCAGACGTCAAATTCGCCCCGATTGTTCAATCCCCCCTTCTCTTTGATAATCGGGCGCCATGACCCATCCTCATTGTCGGCCAGGAATACCTTTGAAGCGGGACTGCGGAAATCGCTCACCGGGCTGGAGCCGATGTACTCCGTGGCGCCGTCCTTCCATGAATTGATCACATAATCGAGCGTTTGTTCTTTATTCGGATAGGCGGGGCAGTTGTACACGCCCATTTGCCGGTAGTCCTGATCCTGGTCGCCCCGACCCCCGATGTAGGGCATGAATTTGACAATCCACACGCCGCCGTTGCGGGGGAATTTGCCTTCGTTATCCCCGGTATACAAAGTGAACGCCAGGCCGACCTGCTTAAGGTTATTGCGGCACGTAATGCCTTTAGCCTGGTCGCGGGCCTTGCGCAGAGAAGGCATCAGAATGGCCAGCAGAAGAGCAATGATAGCGATGACCACCAGCAATTCGATCAGCGTAAATGCTCTCTTTTTCAGCATAGGTCTTTTTGTCGCGCGGAAGTCCACTCATGGCTGTGTATCGAGCGTGACAGGCTCTGCGCCCGGCGCAGCGAGGCCCCTGCGCTGCAGGAGGGACCCTTCGAGTCTGTACAGGGCAACGAGCGCCTTTAGATAGTTGGCGACAGCCTGTATCTCAGCAATCTGACTGGCTACGAAGTCCCGCTGGGCCTGACCGACGAGCAGTGACGTGGATTTGCCGACGCGAAATTTCTCCGTCTCGGCGCGGAGTTTTTCCTCCTGGAAATTGCGCGTGGCGGTGGTTGCGGAAATCTGTTGCTGGGTTCGGGTCACCTCGATATAAGCGGATCGCACGTCAACCTGTACGAGCTGAGAGAGGTTCTCATGGGCCTCGCGAAGCTGCTGTCTGCTTGTAAGGGCGCGGGTGTACTGTGCCCGTTCGCTTCGGTTTAGAGGCGCCCCCTGGAGGACCAGACCCCAGGCCGCATCATAACTTTTCCCGTCCATCTCGTTCAGGGCGTCGCTGAACGTGTTCGCGTAGCCGGTCTTGCCAAAAGTAATAAACATATCCATCTTGGGAAGCAGCCCATTCTTGGTTCGGATCACTTCAAGATCGCCGCGCTGTATCTGAAGTCTGGCCTGATTCAGGTCCGGGCGCATCCGCAGCGCTACTTGAACGTGCTGTTCGACATCGTCAAGCTTGACGTCGGGCAGGGTCGTATCGTATTGGAGAACGACGTCTCTGTTCCAATCGATGCCCTGCGAGGGATTCAGAAGCCGAAGCAGGTCCAATCGCTCCTTTGCCAGGGAGCTTCGGACGTTGATGAGGTTCTCCCGCCGCAGAGCAACCTCTGCCTGGGCCGCCGCAAGTTCCGTCTCGGCAAGGTCTCCTAACTTGATTCGCTCCTCGGTCTCGGTCATCTGTTTCTCGGCGAGGTTCAGTGAGTTGGTGTAGATTTCGATCTGTCTTTCGGCCAGCGCGTAATCCCAGAACTTCGACTCGACCTGATCGAGAAGAATCTCCATAAAGCCGCGAAGCTCGTACTGGGATATGAGCGTGTCGAGCCTGGCCTCATTCACACGCGCCAGATTGGCCCGGACGTCCAGCCCTCGCAGCAAAGCCTGGGTCACGGTCAGCCCGAGACGATTGGCGGTGAACGTGTCGCTGTACAGCGATGAATCGGTGTAGCTCGAGCTGGCATCGAGGTCGAGGGCCGTGCCGGTGGGAAACAGCTTGGCCAGAGGAATCGAGCCGGTAATGGCATCCACCGTGGAGCTTTCGATGCCGGACCCGGCGCGCGAGAGTCTGTCGGCGACCGTCCTTCTGTTCGATACTCCCGGGCTCAGAAGCGGATCGAAAACAGCGAGTTCCTCCTGCTCGAATGTCTGCTGTATCTGTGGATTCATTCGTTCGACGATGAGCGACTGGTTGTTCTCCATGGCCAGAAGAATCGCCTCCTGGATTCCGATTTTCAAAGGGCCTTCGGGCGCGACAACGCCGTTTGCATCGGCCGGCCTGACGGGGCGAGGCTCTTGCCGGCTCTGCGGCGGATCAACCTTGGCGCCGGGCCGGACGTCATGAGAGCGAGTCTGCGGATCCGGCGCCGCACACGAGGACAGCAGCAAGGCATGAAGAATCAACGCAGCGCTGCAGAGTATGGTAATGGCTATTCTGAAAGACATAGGCATCTTGTCGGTGTTACTCAACGTGCCGTAATTCCGGCGTCCGTTTTACCGGCGGGCGCCACTGTCGGCCTGAGACCCTCGAAAAGCGAATACACCACCGGAACAAACACCAGCGTAATCAGCGTGGAGCTGGTCAGCCCGCCGATGACAACCCTTGCCATAGGCGCCTGTGCCTCGCCCCCTTCGCCGAGTCCGAGAGCCAGCGGGATCAGGCCGATCACCGTTGTCAGGGTCGTCATAAGAATCGGCCGCAGGCGTCTTCGACCCGCCTCTTCAATGGCCTCTCGAAGCGGCATCAAATCCCGATGCCGCAACAGATTGGTGTGGTCCACCAGGAGTATCGCGTTATTGACAACGATTCCTCCGAGCATGATACATCCGATGAAAGACTGTATATTGAAAGTGGTCCGCGTCAGAAAGAGTATCAGAGTCACGCCGATCCCCGCCAGCGGCACCGAAAACATCACAACGAAAGGATCTCGCAGGGATTCATACTGGCACGCCATAACCATGTAAACAAACACAAGAGCCAGGACGAAGCTGAGCAGAAGGTCGCGAAACGACTTCTGCTGCTCTTCATAGTCACCGCCAAAGCCAATTGTGAAATTGGGCGGTACGGGAATCTGTTGGAGCCGTTCACGTAACTCCGAGAGAACGGAGCCCATATCCCTGCCGCTGACTTCGGCGGAGATGTTGACGACGCGTTCCTGATTCTTTCGCTCGATCAGCACGGGGCCTTTGCGGGGTCCGACGGCCACCACGTTCCTCAGAACGACCGGCTCGCCCTCGGAGTTGGTTATCGTCAGGTCAAGGATGTCCCGCAGGTCCATCTGCTCGGCATCGCGAAGCTTGACAAGGATCGCATATTCGTCGCCGGCCTGCCGATAGTAGCCGGCCCGCGTGCCTGAAAGGATCGTCTGAAGAACATTGGCTATCTTTGAAACCGTCAGGTTCATATCGGCGGCTTTCTGGCGGTCAATCAGGACAAGCTCTTCGGGGCTGCCCGATTCCCGGCTGACTCGGGCGTCCGTAATCCCGTCGATGGATTCGACAATGTCTTTGACCTGGGCGGCCAGGTGTTCCGCCATCTGAAGGTCGTGGCCCCGAACTTCAATCTGGACCTTGTCCGCCCCTTGTGTAGTCATGCGAAAGACAATCAGGCCCTGGTCGGCGCGGGTTCGCACAACCGTTCCCGGTATCTTGCTCAGCTTGCCGCGCAGGTCCGTCGCGATCTGCTCGCTCGACCGGGTTCTCTGGGACTGAGGCACCAGCGAGATACGAAGATCGCCGGTATGGCCGGCCGAGCCGTACCACCGCGAGCCGCCGACGTTTACCACCGTGCACTTTATTTCAGGCACCGAGTCATTAACGATTTTCTCGATCACCCTGAATTTCTCATCCAAAAGACTCAGCCTTGTGCCGACCGCCATCTCGACCTCAGCTCGAACCACGCCCTCGTCCGTAGCGGGCATCAGCTCGGTGCCGATATAGGGCGCGATCATCAGGCTCACCACCAGCAGTAACACGGCGATAACCACAACCAGGGCGCGATTCGCCAGGGCAAGGTGCAGGAGTTTTTTGTAGCCGTCCTCCAGAGCCTTGGAGAACAGCCCGCACAGGTCAAACACCTTTCCACGGAACGTTCGTTTGAGGTTCTCACCGATCGGTGCGGCCGGAAGGATACGGGCCGACAACATCGGAACGACCGTCAGGGCCACAGTCAGTGAGCACAGCAGCGAGAAGCTGACCACGATAGAGAGCTGCTTGAACATGACGCCCGACATGCCTCGCACGAAGATCAGCGGCAGGAAGACCACCACCGTCGTCAGCGTGCTGGCGAGCACGGCCGCGGTGACTTCTTCGGCGCCATCGACGGCGGCACACTCCAGCGTCTCGCCCGACTCTTTCATGCGGAAGATATTTTCGAGCACGACGATTGAATTATCAACTAACATGCCGATTCCCAGAGCCAGACCGCCGAGCGTCATGATATTCAGGGTGAAATGGCTAAAATACAGCAAGGCAAACGTCGCAATGATTGACACCGGGATGGCGGTGGTGATGATGATAGTGCTGCGGATATTGCGGAGAAACAGCAGCAGCACGAAGATCGCAAGAATGCCTCCGTAGATCGCGGACGTACCGACGTTACTGATGGAACGCACGATATAGTCAGAGGTGTCGATGATGGGTATGATCTTTATCTGTGGTATGTCGCGGTTGATCCGCTCAAGCTCGGCCAGCGCCGCGCGTGCGACCTCCACGGTGTTCTTGCCGGATTGCTTGTAAACAGAGAGCCATATTCCGGGCGCACCATTGACTCGGACAATCCGCGTGATTTTCTGCCACGAGTCTTCCACGAGGGCGATTTCCCGCAACTGGATCGGCGCGCCCTGCCGCATGGCGACAACGGTATCCTGAATCTGCCTGAGGTCGGTGTATTCGCCCGGCGTCCTGATGGTAATCTCGAGATTGCCTTTCTCGATGGTGCCAGCGGGGATGTTGACGTTTCCCTCGCGTATGCGCGCGATGATGGATTCGAGCGGTATCGCCAGCGCGTTGATCTTGGCCGGGTCGAGAGCCACGTGTATCTCGCGATCGAGACCTCCCCGGACGGTAACGGCCGCCACGCCGGGAACACGCTCGAGCCGATACTGCACCTGCTCGTCAATAATCTGCCGGGTCTGGATAGGGTCCAGGTTGCTGGAGGCGCCGAGGCTCAATATGGAGAAACTGGCCAGATCGTACTTGCGAAGCGAGGGCCGAATCGCGTCTTCGGGCAAATGGTCGATAATGCGGTCTATGCGATCGCGGATGTCGTTCGCCGCTGCGTCCAGGTCCGTTCCCCAGGCAAAAGTGACTCGGACCGTGCCCTCGCCCTCGACTGAAGTCGAGGTCAGCTCCTCGACCCCCGGCACGGCACTGACGGCCTGCTCGATCGGCCGGACAATGAGCTCCTCGATTTCCTCCGGACCGGCGTTCTGATACGTACACGAGACGCTTAGAGTCGGGTAGGTAATATCCGGCATCAGGTCGATAGGCAGCCGCAGCAACGAAATCGTGCCAAGAAGCACGACGATCAAAACCACCATGATCGTGAAGATGGGACGGTGGACGGCGAAGCGCGAGATCCTCATCGCGAGCCTCCTGACCTGGTGTTCACGGGGGGCGCCTGCGAGCCGGTATGTGCGCCTCCGGGCGCCTCGCGTTCCGTCAGGCCACTCGTCGTCGGCGAGGAATTGCCGGACTGATCGGCCATAGTAATGTCAGAGCCGTCTTCGAGAAGATGATTGCCCATTGTCACTGCCAGCCCTGAAATCTCCGGCTCAATGATCTCGACCAGCTCGCCGCTGGATATGCCGGTCGTCACCGGAACAAAACGAACCTTGAGGTTTTTAGAGTCGGCGATGAAAATCCCTTCTTTATCATTTCTTCTGACCAGCGCCGGCAGAGGAATCAGTGTGGCGTTTTCATGCCGGGCGAACTCCACCCTGGCCCTGACGAACATGCCCGGCTTGAGCATGAGGTCAAGATTCGGCACTTCCACTTCCACCCTCGCCTGCCGGCTGCTTTCTTTCAGCAGCGGCGCGATTCGGGTGATACCGCCGGCAAAGCTCCTGCCGGGATAGGCGTCCGTGGTGACAACGGCCTGCTGGCCTATCGTTACCTTCGGGTAGTCCCTCTCGATGACATAGACCACGGCCGTCAGTGGGTTGTTTTGAAGAATGGAGACGATGGGCTGATTCATCTGTAACAGGGCGCCTTCGTCAACAAATTTTTCACCCACGACTCGGGTTTGGTCGCCTTCCTCCCAGAAGGCTCGGACCTTCGTGTAGGACAGGCGAACATCCGCTGTTTTCAGGGCCGCTTCCTTCTGAGCTACCTGGGCAAGCGAAACCTTGTATCGTGTCTGGCAGGCATTGAAGGCGGCCTCCGAGACATCGAGCGCGGCGGCCGAGGCGATCTGCTTTTCGCGCAACGCCTTGGCCCTTTCATATTCGCGCTTGGCAATGTCCAGGTCGCTGGCGCAATTGGCCGCGTTCGCTTTGGTAACCTGCAATTCGGCGCGGGCCTGCTCGACCTCCTGAGCAAATTCTTCGTCGTCCAGCACGGCGATGACCTGGTTGTGCTCAACCTTGTCGCCGACGTCGACGAGCAATTCCCGCAGCCAGCCCGAGACTTTGGCCGCGACGGCGTATTGCGACTTCGGCTCCAGAGAGCCCGTAAACACGCCGACGTCTTGAATCGCGCCCTTTTGGATTGGCCTGGTCTCAACGGGCACCGAAACCGCGGATCGCCGCCCCTTGGTGGCATCCGGGCCGGCGCCCCGCTGATATTGATATAGCCGCCAGCCCACCATCGCAACGATGGCCAGAACGATCAACAATAACAAGAGCTTCTTCATACATCTTTCCCGAATAACCTTTGTGCGGGAATGCGTATCTATGCGATTACGCATCCGCATATTATACCAGTATAAAACCCTCAGTTTTAAGTAAAAAACCCTTGACTTCTCACTTTTTCTCATTTAACATTATTGTATTATCTCAGAGGTGCCGATACAACACGGAACCGGTAGTACCGCCGGGACCGTATAGTTCAATCTCTGGTTTTACCTTTGGATGGGCGGTCGGCATTTGGAAATAAGGAGGTGGTGTTAAATCGCGGATACATGTCCGGACAGAATTCAAATGGAATCAGGGGAGGGGCGAAATCGCTATCTTTTACTTTGTAGGATCTCAAGGAATAATTATCGTAACCCTTTTTAAGGAAGGCTATTATGTGCAAAGAATTGACTAATCTGACGTTTTGTCTTGTTTTGGTGCTGGCTCTGGCGGCCGGGGCGATAGCGGCCGACCCATTCCGGCAGGACCAGGGCCCGGACGGCATCGTCTCCATGGAGGCCGAGAACTTCGACGAGAACATTCCGAGGCCGCCTCATACCTGGGAGCTGATTACAGTGGCGGCCAGCGGCTTCGTCCCCCCGGGCGGATTCACCGGCGGATACGCGATGCAGTCAACACCCACTACGCCCGCCGGCGGCGACGGCTTCAATGATCCTGCGGATTTCCTTACGAGGAGTCCACGATTGGACTACAAGATCAATTTCACTAAAACCGGAACCCACTATGTCTGGGTGCTCGCCTGGGGATTAGACGGCAATTCCGATTCGATCCATTCCGGCCTGGATGGGCTGCACGTTCCCACGGCCGACCGCATCGCCGTCAATACCAGTTACGCGTGGACCAACGTGGCGTATCAGGACCCCGAGCGCATCATGATTAACGTTGCCAGCGCTGGAATCCACACGTTCAACATCTGGATGCGCGAGGACGGCTCCGTAGTGGACAAGATCGTTTTGACCACCAATCCCGATTACAGGCCCACAGGTGCCGGCCCGGAGCAAAGCCATCGCGGGCCGCTCGTGAAAGCGTACAAACCTCTTCCGGCGGACGGATCGCAGTATTTGGATACGTGGGCGACGCTGTCCTGGACACCAGGGGAGACGGCCGTTTCGCACGACGTCTATTTCGGTCAGAGCTTTACCGACGTGAACGACGGCACGGGTAGTACGTTCCGAGGTAACCAGCCCTCGGCGTTCTTTGTCGTTGGTTTTCCCGGATTTCCCTATCCGGATGGCCTGGTTCCCGGCACGACGTACTACTGGCGCGTCGACGAGGTTGAAGCCGGCGGGAAAAAACACAAAGGCGATGTCTGGAGCTTTACGATTCCGCCCCGGATCGCCTACAATCCGGCTCCGGCCGACGGCGCGCGATTTGTAACTTTGGATACGACCCTCAGTTGGGCAGTGGGTCTGAAGGCGAAACTGCACTATGTCTATTTCGGCACCAACCATGACACCGTTGCCGGCGCCGCCGGGGCTTTGCCACAGTCGAGTACAACTTATACTCCCAGTGCCATTGCCCTTGACACGGTTTATTATTGGCGCGTCGATGAATTTGACGGCGCTGCTACACATAAGGGCAACGTATGGAGTTTCAAGACGCTGCCTCAAATAACTGTTAGCGACCCGAATCTTGTCGGCTGGTGGAAGCTCGATGAAGGCTCCGGCACGACGGCGATAGACTGGTCCGGCCACGGCAACAAGGGCACCCTGCAAGGCGGGCCGAAGTGGACGGAGGGGTATGACGGCGGAGCACTTGCATTCGACGGAGGCGATTACGTCGAGCTGCCCACGGGCATGGCCGGCTCCGACGTAGGTTCGGTAACCCTCTGGATCAAAACCACACAAACGGACAGAGGTATGATTTTCTATGGCTCCGACGGCACATCCGGCAACGGCTACGGCGATGAGAACGAGCTTCACGTCAACGTGGAGAACGGCGGTGTGGCCGAATTCATCATTGAGGGCGGCGATGCCGACGCCGGCGTCGAGACGGCGAACATCAGCAACGATTCCTGGCAGCATATTGCGGCCACATGGGACATCACGGGGCAGGTAACCATCTATCTCAACGGCGGCTCACCCGTATCGGTCAATCACACCGCTCACAACTTCCAGATGACGGGCCGAATCCGGCTGGGCGCACCCAACGCGAATGAGCGGTACTACATCGGTCTGCTTGATGACGTGAGATTGTATAATAAGGTCTTGTCGGTGGCCGAGATTACCGAGGCCATGCGGGGTGATCCCATGCTGGCCTGGAACGCCAAGCCGACGAACGGATCGACCGTGAACTTTAAGGATGCCACGCCCCTGGCATGGTCGCCCGGCGACAAGGCATCTCAACACGATGTGTACTTTGGCATGGACAAAGACGCCGTCGTCAAGGCCGATGCTTCCGACACGACGGGCATCTATCGAGGCCGTCAGAGCAGCACCAGCTATACGCCGCCTGAAGGCGTACAGTGGGGCGGCGGGCCTTATTACTGGCGCATCGACGAGGTGAACACGGATACAACCGTCAGCACGGGCCGCATCTGGAGCTTCATGGTCTCCGATTTCATTCTCGTGGAGAACTTCGAGAGTTACGACGCCGGCACCAATCAGATTTGGTACGCGTGGCACGATGGTCTGGGCTATGGCGTTCCTGGGACACCGCCGTACTTTGCCGGTAACGGCACCGGAGCGGCGGTCGGCGATGAAACCACAGGCTCCTTTACAGAAGAGACGATAGTCCACGGCGGCAGCCAGTCCATGCCTTTAGCCTATGACAACAACAAGCAAGGCTTCGCGAAGTATTCGGAAGCGGAGCTGACCTTGAGTTACCCGCGAGACTGGACCGAGGGAGCCATAGGCGAATTGTCGCTGTGGTTCCGCGGCCGTGCGGGTTCCGTCGGCAGCTTTGTGGAAGGGCCCGTCGGCACCTACACGATGACCGCCTCGGGCGCCGATATCTGGAATCAGGCCGACGAGTTCCATTACGCCTTCAAGACGCTCACCGGCGTCGGCTCGATTGAGGCCCAGGTACTTAGCGTGGATAACACCGATCTGTGGGCGAAGGCCGGTGTCATGATCCGCGAGACGCTGGCTGCCGGCTCGAAATTCGCGGCGGTCTATATCACGCCCGGTAACGGATGCCGGTTCCAGGCGAGGGCGACTACCGACGCAGCCGCCACGAGCGACACCGCTGTTGTGACAACCCAACAGACGGCCATCAAGGCCCCCTACTGGGTGAAAATAGAGCGCGACGTCGCGGGCAACTTCAAAGGCTACTACTCCAGCAATGGGACCACCTGGATACCGATGACGTGGAATCCGCAAAGCATCACCATGGGTTCGAATGTTTACATCGGCCTGGCGGTGACCAGCCACAACAACAACGCCACGTGTACGGCCAAGTTCTCCGGCGTCAAGACGGCCGGGACGGTCGGCGCGCAGTGGGCGAATCAGGATATCGGGATCATCAGCAATGCGGCCGAACCGCTGTATGTGGCGATCTCGAATGCAGCCGGCCAGCCGGCAGTCGTAGTCCACAGTGACCCGAAAGCGGCCACGACGACCACCTGGACCGAGTGGGTTATTCCGCTGTCGGCCTTTGCCGACAAGGGCATCAACCTCAAGAACGTGGACCGGCTTGCGATTGGCCTGGGTACGAGGGGCAATCAGACGGCTCCGGGCGGCTCGGGTAAGATGTACTTCGACGATATCCGCCTCTATCGGCAGAGAACATCGCCCTAAGGCCAAAGGTAATTGCGGACTTGTCTTGCAGCTTGTGGGGTCTGTGCCGATCTCTTCGGCACAGACCCTTTTCTTATGGCGTTGAAGTTGACTTAAGGTTTGTGTATCGAAGCCTAAGCACTGCCTAAAGCACAGCCGAAACGTTCGCAAAAAATTGGCTGTCGTGCTGCATTTTGACTTGCAACATAGCGCGGCGGCCATTAGAATCGTTTCTGGTATGGAAACATGGATGAGAAGTTCATCCCGTCAGATGGGCTGTGGCAGCGGACGGGGTAAGTAAGGAGTAAACCGTGCAGAACCTTTGGGGTGTTGTTCTGGTTCTTCTGATTGCAGCGCAAGGCGCCATCGCTCAGAACCAAGACCCGAATTCCAGGGGGCGCCCTACGGCTACGGCGGACCCAAACTACCCAGCCGACCCAAATGAGTTGTTGAAGATGAAGTGGGACGCCGTCATCTCCGCCTTGCGGAACAAAGACATCGATCCGAACGAAAAGGACAAGCGAATCAATAAGGCGGTGACCCCGATCTTTGATTTCCCGTTGATGGCGAAACTGGCATTGGGTAAGAAGTACTGGCCGCAATTCACCCCAGCCCAGCAGGAGAAATTCACCCGGCTCTTTGTCGAACGGCTCAAGACTTCATACCGTGAGAAAGTCTCTCTTTATACGGATGAAAAGGTCCAGTTCAAACCGCCGATAAAGAGTGACAAAACGGTCTGTTATATCCCGATGGAGCTGGTTTCCAAAGACAAGAAAGTCACAATCCTGCACAAGCTTCGTAAGGGGGACGATAAGCGATGGAAGGTCTATGACGTGGAAATACAGGGTGTGAGCATCCTCCTGACGTACCGGTCTCAGTTCGAGGATATTCTTCAAAAAGGCACTGTTGAGGACCTTCTCGCCCGGCTGGAGGCCCCCCCCGCCCCGTGACCCGGAATTTGCCCAGTCCGATCCATACCATGGAAAAACACGGTTCATTGACGCGTTTTTTTTTTGACCGACTCGTCCTGCAACATCCCTTTGTGGTTCTTCTGTGCATGCTGGCGGCGATCGGCTTTCTTGCCTTTGGCGCCCGGGGTTTCAGGCTGGACGCTTCCGCCGAGACCCTGCTGCTGGAACATGACGAAGATTTGCAGTACACGCGCCTGATCAATTCCCGCTACGGAGAAAGCGACTTTCTGGTCCTGACTTATACGCCCAAACGTGAGCTGTTTTCGCAGGAATCGCTGGCCGTGCTGGCCAAGCTGCGAGACGATCTCAAATCCGTGCAGCGCGTCTCCTCCGTGATGTCTATTCTCGATGTCCCTCTGCTGGAGAATCCGCCCGTCTCGCTCAAGGAGCTGACCGCCGATCTGCCGACGCTGGCCTCGCCGACGGTTGACAAGGAGCTTGCCCGTAACGAGCTTCGGGATAGTCCTTTTGCTCAGAACCTCCTGCTGAGCCCGGATTTGCGAACGACGGCGATGCTCATTACTTTGGCGAGCGACGATACGTATCGCGATTTGGCGCAGCGCCGCAACGAGCTGCGGCGGAAAAAGGCCGCCGGCCCTCTGACTTCGGCGGAACATGCCGATCTCAAGCTCCTGGACAAGCAGGTCCAGCAGCGCAGGGACCTGGACCGGCGCCAGTCGCATCAGGATATCCTGGCGATTCGGGCCATCATGGACAATTATCGCGGGGACGCGGAGCTGTTCCTCGGCGGCGTCAGCATGATCGCCGATGACATGATTACCTACATAAAAAACGACTTGAAGGTCTTCGGCTTCGGCGTCCTGCTTTTTCTGATTCTTATGCTGGGAATCATCTTCAGGCAGATACGCTGGATACTCCTGCCGATGCTCTGCTGTGCGGTCTCGGCGATGTGCATGATCGGTGTGCTGGGATGGATGGGCTGGGAAGTGACGGTCATATCCTCAAATTTCGTTTCCTTACAGCTTATCATGACCATGTCCCTTGTTATCCACCTGATTGTCCGGTATCGCGAGCTTTGTGTCGAGCGTCCACAAGAGTCCAATCGCCAACTGATTCTGGAGACCGTGGAGTCGAAGCTGGTACCGTCCATCTATGCTTTCTTAACCACGATTGTCGGTTTTGCGTCTTTGGCGTTTTGTGACATCCTGCCGGTCATCATGTTCGGCAAGATGATGATTGTCGGCTTGTGCGTATCTCTGGTCATAACCTTTCTGGTTTTCCCGGCCGTCCTGATGCTTCTGCCGAAGAAACTTCCGCCTCCCCCACGAGCGTGGAGTTTTCCGGTCACAGCCCTCACGGCCAGGTTTATCGAAGGACGCGGCGCGATTGTTTTGGCCGTGGGCGTCCTCGTATTTGCTCTGAGCGCCTTCGGAATGACGAAACTTGCGGTGGAAAACTGTTTCATCGACTATTTCAAGAAAAATACCGAGATCCACCAGGGAATGAAGGTCATCGACGAGCATCTTGGGGGCACGACACCTCTGGACGTCGTCGTGGAGCTTGACGGACCCGATACGCCACAGGCTGCTGCTCCCCCGCCGCAAACCACGGCGGACGGCAATGACGTATTTGGCGAGTTCGAGGAGCTTGACAAAGCCGCAGCGGACGAAAAATACTGGTTCACGGCTGAAAAAATCTCCCAGATCAACGCGGCACAAACTTACCTCGAAAACCTGCCGGAAACCGGAAAGGTCTTGTCGTTAGCCACTATCATCAGCATCGCGCAAAAGCTGAACAAGGGCAAGCCTCTGGACAGTCTTGAGCTGGCCCTGCTGTACAGCGAAGCTCCGGACAAGTTAAAAACGCTGCTGATCAAGCCGTTTGTCTCCGTGGAGCATAATCAGGCCCGCTTCTGGGTGCGAGTCAGAGATTCCGAAAAGACTCTCAGACGCAATGAGTTGCTCAAGAAGATCAGGACGGAGCTGCCCTCCGTGCTCGGTCTGGACGATAAACACGTTCATCTGTCCGGCCTGCTGGTGCTGTACAACAATATGCTGCAAAGCCTGTTCAACTCTCAGATTTTGACATTTGGCATGACGGTCCTGGTGCTCATGGTGACATATTTGGTGGAGTTCAGGTCGTTGAGAATAGCCGTGATCGCTATCATTCCGAACGCCCTTCCTATCGCTATCGTGCTTGGCGTAATGGGCTGGCTGAACGTCCCACTGGACATCATGACCATCACCATTGCTGCCATTGGCCTGGGTATCTCGGACGATTTTACGATTCACTACATTCACAGGTTCCAGGACGAGTTTCAGAAGGACCACAACTATATACGTGCTATGCACCGCTCTCATGGAAGCATCGGCCATGCGATGTCCTATACCTCAATAACCATTGTTTTCGGCTTTTCCATCCTGGCCCTCTCGAATTTTATTCCTACTGTTTACTTCGGCCTGCTGACCTGTCTGGCCATGACCATTGCGATTGTTGACGCCCTGACGATACTGCCGGAGCTGCTGATCGTAGTCAAGCCGTTCGGCAAGGTGGCGTAAGGGAGGCTCGATGACAGAAGACAGAAGACAGAAGAGAAAGGACGATGGACGAAAGGAGGATGGACGATGGATGATTCGTTTCTCGTCCCCCGTCCCTCGTGCCTCGTCTCTCGCCCTTCCTGTCTTGTGTCTTCTGGTCTCTGTTGTCTTAGCCGTCGCATTAGCCGGCTGCGCGGTCTCCCAGGAGGCTTCATCCTCGACCGGGGCGAACCTTGCAGGAGCGCCGGCGAACAACCATGTCGAAAGCCCTGTCGATAGCGATTTTGACGTGTTCGACAAGGAGCTTGAGGATCGCTTCGTACGGGTGGCGGACCCGTTAGAGCCCTGGAACCGGCTGATGTTCAACGTAAATGACACCCTCTATTTCTGGGTGGTCAAACCGGTCGCCCAGGCGTACAAGGGCGTGACCCCGGAACCGGCTCGCGTGGGAATCCGCAATTTCTTCGACAACGCCGGTACGCCGGCCCGTTACGTCAACTGCCTGCTCCAGAGCAAAAACGACGACGCCGACACGGAGTTGCGCCGGTTCCTGATCAACACCACGGCCGGCGTTCTCGGCTTCGGCGACCCGGCGCTGGACCAGTACGGCCTGAAACCCGTGGAGGAAGACCTGGGCCAAACCCTGGCAACGTACGGATTCGGTGACGGCTTCTACGTCGTCTGGCCATTCTTCGGCCCATCGACCGTGCGAGATTCAGCCGGCACGTTGGGCGATCAGTTCCTGAATCCGTTGTGGTACGTAAATCCGTTGTGGTACGTGGAACCGACGGACCTGTCGATCGGTATGTCCGCGGTCAAGTACACCAACGCCGCCTCGTTCCAGATCGGGCGGTACGAAGTTTTCAAGGCCGCCGCCGTCGATCCCTATATTGCGATGCGCGAGTCCTACATCCAATACCGTGACAAGCAAATCCGAGAGTAGAAGAGCGGAGTAAAAAGTTCAGGAAGATGGGAAATCAGGATATTTTTGACTACGGAGATATACGAACATGGACATCGTGGTAAAGGTCAAAGAAATCAGAGGCCACTGCCCAACCTATCGCGTCGGCGACTCGTTCACCCTCAAGGCCGGCTATCAGCTCGTCAGTGATATTCCTCTGTGCATGCATGGCCTGGCGGCCCTGATGCCCTTCTATAACGCCCTGTGTGTTTCCGAACCCGCTCAGTGGGGCCTGGACGGCAAGAAAGACAAATCCAAGGCCTACATCCAATGCCCCGACCCCTTCGACTGCACCGATGGCGGCACCGTCATCTTCGAAATCTCCAAACAATAACTGCAGGAGTTCAACAATGAAACGCCGTGCTCAACTTCTTATCTGTGGCGTGGCTCTCATGCTTTTTATCGCCGGATGCGCTACTGAAGCGACGATTCCCGTCCGGGAAGGCAGCCTCACGGCCCAGGAAAACGAATGGCTCGCAAAGGCATACCGGTATGATGAGAATGGCTGGATATATCTGCACATTGAAGGAACCCCTTTTGAACGGGGATTCCAGCGCGGTTACCTGACCGCCAACGAGGTCGATGAGTTTTTGAAAACGTTGGCGTATGCCGTGGAATTCGACACTGCCAAAGAGCCTGATTTCTTCGTCAAACAAGCCGCCAAACTCTTCAGAGGAAAAGTCTCCAAAGAATACGTCGAGGAAATGAGAGGGATGGCCGCGGGTATGAGAAGATGCGGCAAAGAGGTGACCTTCGATCAAATGATGTTCATGAACGGATTCATTGACCTGGCCTGGTACTGGTGGCCAAAGGAGAAGGAATCCATGGGGCCGGGCTGTAGCGCCTTCATTGCCACGGGAGACGCAACAGCAGATGGCAAAATCGTCATGGCCCATAACACATGGACCGATTATGCGACTGGCCGATTCTGCAATATCATTGTGGACGTTGTTCCTGACAAGGGTCATCGCATCTTGATGCAGTCATGGGGACCTTTGATATACAGTGGCACCGACTTTTTCATCACCTCAGCCGGCCTGGTCGGCACGGAGACGACTATAGGGGGCTTCAAGGGATTCGATTCTAAAGGGACTCCGGTCTTTGAACGGGCCAGAAAAGCAATGCAGTATGCGAACAATATTGACGAGTGGGCCCGGATTATGGTTGAGCATAATAGCGGCGCTTATGCCAATTCATGGCTCTTGGGAGACATCAACACCCATGAAATTGCTCGTCTGGAACTTGGTTTGAAACATCACAGTTTGGAAAAGAAAAAAAGCGGATACTTTCATGGTTCGAACGTGACCGATAACATGAAGGTCCTGAGAGAAGAGACCCAAGAGATTACTTATGACGACGTAAGGATTTCGCCCGTGGCTCGCAGGGAACGGTGGAAACAGCTCATGCGAATGTATGGTGGAAAGATCTCCGCCGAGGTAGCCAAGAAGATGCTGGCGGACCACTATGATGTGTATGAGGGCCAGGAGAAGCCTGGCTTGAGAACGATATGCGGCCACGGCGAATTGGACGATGGGCGGATTCCGGGAGCCGGACCATGGGGGGCCTATTGCCCGGCGGGGGCGCTCGACGGCAAAGTGGTTGACTCAAAGATGGCGCAGAGTTGGCAATTCTGGGCCAAATGGGGCAGCTCATGTGACAGGGATTTCCGCGCGGAGCAGTTTCTGGAAAGACACACGCAGTATGACTGGCTGACGGGGCACCTGAAAGATCTCCCTGCTGAATCGTGGACGATTTTCCCCAGAGAAAAGGAGCAATCCGCCTCGGCAAACAGCAAGTAAGACCTGAAGTCGGTCTGTGGCCCTGCAGTCCGGCCTATTTCGCAGCGGACTACCGCAGGCTGGCTAATGTTTGATCCACGGCTTGTTGGAGTTCTTCGGGGGTGAGCAGTTCGAGCTGTCCGCCTAATCGCAGGACGCTGCAGCGCCCGTCGTGGACGGGCTTGGGCTCATAGACCAGAATATTCAAAGGGGACATGCCGCCGCTCTGGCCGGGGATATAGACGTATTTCTCGCCATCGGGGGCCGGGCAGCGGAACAACTGCGTGCTTCCACTGAATTCCATCAGCTCCTGTTGCGACGGCGGAAACCCTTCATTGCTGACGGCATATATCTGGATGTTCTGCCCGATGGCTCGCAGATTCGTCTGACACTTGACGGTCATCGCATTGTATCGGGTTTCCACCATCGCATTGCCATACTGCCCTCCCGCGTCTGCGAAGCCCTTGATGAGCCACAGGATGCCAAACGCAAGAAGCCCTAAGAAAATCACGGCAAAGACGATGTTGATGATGGTACCACCCGCCCGCCGAGCCGGCATCGAGCTTGCCCAATGAGGCTCCCGGCTGCATTCTCTTCTTGAATGGTCCATAGCTTCCCCTTCTGTTTAGGTTCCGCATATCTTCTTTATTGTACTTTCGGCAGCCTTCACAGTCGAGGCAAAGGCAGCCCAAGGAGCGTATAAAGCAGCCCGACCACGGGTAAGATGATCTTCTCAAATCCTCCCAGCACGAGAAATCCTATGAGGATGAGCATCCCAAATTGAGCCACATGTCTGTATGCGTTGATTGACTGCGGCGAATTCAGGTTGGCAAAGACCATTCTCGAACCGTCCAGAGGTGGTATCGGAATGAGGTTGAACACGGCCAAGATGATATTGAACAATATGGCCAGCAATACGAAATCGCCCACGAAGGGTACAGCCTTCAAATGGAAGAGGTGAAAGAATACGGCCAGGGAAATGGCCAGCGAAATGTTCGCCGCGGGGCCGGCAGCCGCAACCTTGAAGACCTGCTTCTTGCTGAGGACTGAGAAATCAACGGGCACCGGCTTCGCCCAGCCAAAGTGCACCAGAAGCGGCAGAATAATAGTGCCAAACAGGCTGATATGAGCCAGGGGATTCAGCGTTAGCCGTCCCATTCTCGCCGCCGTATCGTCCCCATATCTATAGGCCATCCAGGCGTGGGCATATTCGTGGATAGTCAAAGACACGAGAAAAATTGCAAGAGTAAATATGTAAGTTATGGCTTGGCTGGCTAACATTTACACCTTCTACGACAACAACACACGGTTTGTTGCGATTCTCACTAAGTTTCCCCAAATCATCACGTCGTTCACAAACATTCGTTGATTATAATAGCTGTCAGGCCCGTTTGGTTGACATTTTTCTCCAAATACTTTAAAAAACAGGCAATGAGACCGGCAAAGTCACAGGCACAGTGCGCCGAGCACGCGGCAGCGGAATTGGTGCGATTCGTCGCACCGTACCTGTTGGTTCTGGGAGCTGCTTTGGCTCCGGGGCTTGCCTATGCCCAGACCGATGGTCCGGAGAACCGGGCCGCCCTCAATCCTGAAAACGCCGCGCGATACGTGCGGAGTTTTGATTTTGAATCGCTTCGTCTGGCAATTAACGACTTGAGTGAAACGTTCGGCCCGAAGTATCCCAAAGGCCAGGAGTATTCGCAGCATCTGGAGAGCCTCGCAGGAGCAAGCAAGATTGCTCTAAAGGCCGCCGATTCCAATGATATGACGGCAAAGGCCGATCTGGCGAAACTGGCGGGCGAGATGGAACAGCTCCGGCGCGACGCCTTGTTCTCCAACCCCCTGCTTAACTTCGATAAGCTCCTGCTGCTCAAACGCAAGCGCGGACAGCTTGGTCTGCCGGTAAACCACAAATGCAATACGGGCATTGAGCGGACCGGCTACGATAACGAGATCGCAGCGCTGTCGCCCGTGCGTCCCGGCGGCAAATTACAAACGCTCTTTCGCCCTGCCGCCGGCGAATTTGTCGGCGAAATCGACCTGCACTATGACGCCAAGAAGCTCCTTTTCACAATGCCCAAAGGCCCGACCTGGCAAATCTTCGAGATCGGGATGGACGGCGCTGGTTTACGGCAGGTCTCCCGCGGCGAGCATCCGGACGTGGATAACTTCGACGCGTGCTATCTGCCCGACGGCAGGATCGTCTTTGCCTCAACCGCCTCGTACACCGCGGTTCCCTGCTGGCACGGCGTCGAACGAGCCTGCAACATCTACCTGATGGACGCCAACGGAGGCAACGTGCGGCAGTTGTGCTTCGACCAGGACCTGGACCTTCACCCCTCGGTGCTGCCGACGGGCCAGATCATCTTCAGCCGGTGGGACTACACCGGGCCTATGCACATCTATCTGCGCCCCTTGATGGTGATGAATCCCGACGGCACGGGCCAGCGAGCGGTCTATGGAAGCAATTCCTACTGGCCGAACGCGCTCTACTACCCGCGAGGGATACCCGGCGCGCCGGGCAAGATCATCGCCATCATCGCCGGCTATCACGGCGTGCCGCGGATGGGCGAGCTGGGGCTGCTGGATACGACCAAAGGCTGGCATGAGGCCGCCGGCGTCGTCCAGAGGATTCCCGGCCGCGGCAAAACAGTCCAGATCGTCATCCGTGACAACCTCGTTGATAAGTCCTGGCCGAAATTCCTTCATCCCTATCCGCTGAGTGACAAATATTTCCTGGTCGCCTCTTTGCCGAACAACAAGAGCTCATGGGGCATTTACCTCGTTGACGTCTTCGACAATATGCTGCTGATATGCGTGCAGCCGAAATTCGACTTCTTCGAGCCGATTCCGCTGGCTAAGACGCCGCGCCCTGCTGTTATCCCGGACAGGGTGGATCCAAACCGAGACGATGCGGTCGTTTACATAGACGACGTGTATGCAGGGGCGGGTCTGGCGGGCGTCCCTCGCGGCACCGTGAAAAAGCTGCGTGTTCTGGCCTATCATTTCGGTTATCCCGGCATGGCCGGGCCGGACATGGTCGGCTGCGGCGGCCCCTGGGAAGTGATGCGCATCCTCGGCACCGTGGACGTGCAGCAAGACGGCTCAGCAATGTTCACCATCCCAGCCAATACGCCGCTGAGCGTGCAGCCGCTTGACGAACAAGGCAAGGCGATCCAGTTGATGCGAAGCTGGTTCACGGCGATGCCGGGCGAGACCGTCTCCTGCGTCGGCTGCCACGAGCAGCCCAGGGAAATTCCCGTGCTTCGTCAAAGGCTGGCCGCGAACCGCCCCGCTGCCCGGATTGAGCCGTGGTATGGCCCGCCGCGAGGTCTTGATTTCGAGAGGGACGTGCAGCCGGTGCTCGATAAATACTGCGTCGCCTGTCACGACGGCTCAGAGGGTTCGCACGTCCCAAAAATTCTCGACCTGCGGGCAGAGCGCTATGTAAAGGACTACCAGGGACGCGAGCTTACGAAGTTAGGGGCAGACCGATTGCATCCTGTTGTGCGCGAGGCGTTTGGCGGAACGAAGGTCAAGTACACGCCCGCCTACGAAGCTCTCATCCCGTACATTCGCCGGGTCAACATCGAGGACCACGTCGGCCTGCAGGTTCCGGGCGAATACCACGCCGATACAAGCGAGCTTATCCAGATGCTCGGCAAGGGGCACTACAACGTGCAATTAGACGAAGAAGCATGGGACCGGCTCGTCACCTGGATCGACCTGAACGGCCCCTGCCACGGCACATGGGGCGAAGTCGGGCCGATCCCCGAAGGGGCCGACCGGCGGCGGCGCGAGCTGGGCCGGCTCTATGGCGGGCCAACGGTCGATCCCGAAGCGATTCCACAGATGCCCCCCAAACACATCGAGCTGGTGCGCCCTGAGCCGGTCTCTGAGACAAAAGGACAAATGGCGCGGCATGCTGATTGGGCGTTTGATCCGTCCTCTCCCCATGAAAGCCAGACCAAAACCATTGACTTGGGCGGCGGCGTGACAATGAAACTGGTCCGCATCCCCTCCGGGCGGTTCGTCATGGGCGACCCCAACGGCGAACCCGATGAGCGTCCGCTTGCACAGGTTTCGATCGCTCACGACTTCTGGATGGGAGCGTGCGAGGTCACGAACGCTCAGTATCACCAGTTCGACGCCGCGCACGATTCAGGTTATTTCACGAAGCGCTTCCAGGGCCCGGACGGCCCAGGTCTGTCTCTGGCCGAACCCGAACAGCCGGTGGTTCGTGTCTCATGGCAAAGGGCCGTGGAGTTTTGCAAGTGGCTTTCGAAGCAAACCGGTGTAAATTTCACATTGCCTACCGAGGCCCAGTGGGAGTACGCCTGTCGCGCCGGCTCGCCGAGCGCGCTTTCGTATGGCGATCTCGATGCCGATTTTTCGCAGTGGGCGAACGTCGCCGACAAGTCGCTAAGTGTCAGCCCCAAACCGACCGGCGGCCTGGAGTCGAACATCGTCGCCCACTTCGGCAAAGGCATTCTGGAATCCGCCGTCTATGGGGGGAACATTCTCTGCGATATACGTTTTGACGACGGCGCCGTCGCGACAGCGAACGTCGGAAGCTATCAGCCCAATAGTTGGGGACTCTACGACATGCACGGCAACGCCTGCGAATGGACGGCAACAACGTATGAGCCGTATCCTTACAAAAGCGACGATGGCCGCGACGCCCTCGCCGATTCGGGCAGGAAAGTTGTGCGGGGTGGCTCATGGTGCGATCGTCCCAAACGATGCCGCTGCGCTTTTCGTCTGAGCTACCCGGCGTGGCAGCGCGTCCACAACGTGGGATTTCGTGTGGTCTGTGAAATGGGTGCGCCGGAACAAAAGTACACCGCCTCGGCAAGCGCCGCCGAGCCTGGTGAAATATTGCACAATTGAGGATTTTTATGGTGACAAAACAAATGCAACGAATGTGCGTCTTGCTTGCTTTTCTATGGGCGGCAGCGGGATTTGCCACTGAGTCCTATTTGTCGCCAGCGGCGATGGTTGCCGATAGTCAGGGCCAGAGGCTCTATATCGCCGAAGCGACGGCTGGGCAGGTCGCCGTCTTCGACATAACAACACAGAAGGTCACCGAGACGATTCGTGTACCCGCCGAGCCGACGGGTCTTGCCCTGACGCGCGATGGGGCTTTTCTCTATGTCACCTGCGGGGCAGTAAAAGGGCTTGTTTGCGTCATAGACACGCGCGCCGCCAAGTTGCTGCGAACCTGGTCTGCAGGCCATACGCCCACGGCCCCCGTGCTCAGTCCCGACGGTAAGTCTTTGTACGTATGCAATCGCTTCGAGAACGATGTCTCGGTCATAAACACCGAGAATGGCAAGCAGGTTGCGCGGATTTCCGCCCTGCGCGAGCCGGTCGCCGCGGATATTACACCCGATGGAAAGTGGCTCTTCGTGGCTAATCTGCTCCCTCATGGCTCGGCCGTCGGGGACTCGGTGGCCTGCAACGTTTCGATCATCAACACCGGGACGATGGCCTTCGAAAAGGACATTGCATTGCCCAACGGCAGCACGGGTCTGCACGGCCTGATCGTCTCGCCCGACGGGCGGTTTGTATTTGTCTCGCACGTCCTGGCCCGATACACGGTCCCGACGACCCAGTTGGAGCGAGGATGGATCAATACGAACGCACTAACCATCATAGACCCCACACGCAAAGGGCTGATTGAAACGGTTCTTTTGGATGACGTGGATTACGGGGCGGCCAACCCGTGGGCCTTAGCCTGTATGGGCGATACAAAATACGTATGCGTGACCCACGCCGGAACGCACGAGCTGAGCGTCATAGACATTGCTGCTCTTATCACCAAGATCAAGAGTTACGTTCGGAGCAACCCCGCCGACTATGCGGCGTACAGCTCCAGTACGGCGGCGGCTTCGAACATTCCGAATGAGCTTAGCTTCCTTTACGGTCTTCGCACCCGCGTCAAGCTCGCCGGCAACGGCCCGCGAGCGATGGCTATCGTCGGTGACAAAGCATACGTCGCGGAATACTTCACCGACAGTATGACCGTCGTGGACATGAGCGACAAATCGAGATTCAACACGACGCCCATATCCCTGGGTCCGGCGACGGAAATGACGCCCCGGCGGCGAGGAGAAATGCTCTTTAACGATGCTTCCATTTGTTTTCAGAGCTGGCAGAGCTGCGCTAGTTGCCACCCGTCCGACGCCCGGGTGGATGCCCTGAACTGGGACCTGCTCAACGACGGGCTGGGCAACCCGAAGAATACCAAGAGCCTTCTGCTGGCTCACAAAACGCCGCCGGCGATGATTACGGGGATCCGCGAGAGTGCGGAGGTGGCCGTGCGGTCCGGCATCAGACATATCCAGTTTGCCGTGCGCCCGGAAGAAGAGGCCGTCGCAATTGATGAGTATCTCAAGAGTCTCCAGCCGGTTCCGAGCCCTTATCTTCGAAACGGAAAACTCAGCAAATCCGCCGTGCGCGGGCGAAAGGTGTTCGAGCAGGCGGGCTGCGGCAAATGCCACAAAGGACCGCTTCGCACGGATTTGAAGGAGCACGACGTGGGTACAGGCAAAGGCCTGGACAAAGACCAGCTTTTCGATACGCCGACGCTGGTCGAAGTCTGGCGGACGGCGCCGTATCTGTACGATGGGCGAGCGGTAACCATCGAAGAGATGCTGACAAAATACAATCCGGAGGACAAGCACGGCGTCACGTCGAATCTGACAAATGACCAGATTAAGGATTTGGCTGCGTTCGTGCTATCTCAATAGAACGGCCGCCTACGGGGACAGTGTAAGGAGGTCACGAACATGAGCAGAAACGTTTATCTTCTAACGCCGGCTTTGTTCTGCCTGATGTTATTTTCAATCGGCTGCTCCGTGACAGCCGGACGCGGCGATGGCGCTGCGTCCGTCACGATAGTCAGTCCATCGGACGCGACGGCAGTTGAGGACCTGGCGGCGAAAGAAGTCCGCCGTTACGTGTACCTGCGGACCGGCAAGCTGCTGCCCATCGTCGCAAGCAAGGATAGACTGCCAGCGAAGACCACTCTTATTATCGTGGGGCAAAAGGACCGCCCCGCCGTCAGAGCGATCACGGCCAAAGACGCAAAGCTAACGTCCTCCGCAAGCTCGCTGGAAACTCAGCAATATCTGCTCAGGACAATGAACATCGGGGATCGAGAGGTTGTGCTAATAACCGGCGGCGATTCGGTCGGGACACTGTACGGGGCCTATCGATTCGCCGAGCATCTGGGCGTGCGCTTCTATCTGCACGGCGACACGATACCGGATGAGCGTATCGCGCTGAAAATACCCGACCTGGATGAGAGGGGCGAGCCTTTGTTCGAGCTGCGGGGAATTCAACCGTTCCACGATTTTCCCGAAGGGCCGGACTGGTGGAACGCGGACGACTACAAGGCTGTCATCGCGCAACTGCCCAAGTTGCGGATGAACTTCTTCGGGCTGCACACGTATCCCCAGGGCGGGGTCGGGCCCGAGCCGACGGTCTGGATCGGTATGCCGGGCGACTTCAACGAAGACGGTACGGTGACGTCCAGCTATCCCTCGCGGCATTTCACGACGGCCAACATCACGGGCGCCTGGGGCTACAAGCCCGCGAAGACCAGCGACTACACCTTCGGGGCATCCGAGATGTTCGAACGCGACGACTACGGCCCGGACTATATGGACGGCATGAATCCCTGGACGCAGCTCTCCGGCGAAAAAGCCAACGAATTATTCAACCGCATGGGGGGCACACTGAGAGAGGCCTTTGAGTATGCCCACACGCTCAGCGTCAAGACCTGCGTCGGCACGGAAACGCCGCTGGTTGTTCCCGACGCCGTCAAGGAGCACATCAAGAGTTTGGGCAAGAACCCGTCCGATCCGGCGGTGGTGCAGGAACTCTACGAGGGGGTATTCCGGCGAATCGCCAAAGCCTATCCGCTGGACTACTACTGGTTCTGGACGCCCGAAGACTGGACGTGGGGCAATCCGAAGGACGAGCAGGTCGAAGCCACGCTGGCCGATTTCCGTGCCGCCATTGCCGCCGTGAAGAAGGTCCGTGCGCCGTTTGCATTGGCGACGTGCGGCTGGGTCCTCGGGCCGCCGAAAGACCGGGCCTTGTTCGACAATACCCTGCCGAAGGAAATGCCGATGAGCTGCATCAATCGCAACGTCGGCTTTGCACCCGTCGAGCCGGGCTTTGCCCGGGTCCAGGGCCGGCCGAAATGGGCCATCCCCTGGCTGGAGGACGATCCGGCGCTGATCATTCCGCAGCTTTGGGCGGGCCGGATGCGGCGAGATGCCGCCGACGCTTTGGCCTACGGATGCACCGGCCTTTTGGGCATCCACTGGCGAACGCGCATCCTCGGGCCGAACGTCTCAGCCCTGGCTCATGCGGCATGGGAGCAAAAAGGCTGGAATCCCGATTTCGGCAAGAAGGTCGAGCCGCCCAAACCAAAACTCTCCGAGGGCCGCGAAGGGGGCAATATCGCTCCATTCCCGGACAACGCAATCGCCGACACCGAAAACGATCCGCTTTACCAGACGGTTATATGGGACGTGAAAGCGTACCGCCTGAAAGTGCCGGATGGTACGTACACCGTGACGCTGAAGTTCTGCGAGCCTCACTACGACGCCGCCGGAAAACGAGTTTTCGGTGTCGAGCTTCAGGGTAAGAAGGTCATTGATACGCTCGACATTTTCGCCCAGGTCGGCAAGAACAGGGCGCTGGACTACACGTTTGAAGGCATCAAGGCAAAAGACGGTTTGCTGGAAGTTGCCTTCGAGCCTGTGGTGGAGTTTCCGTGCATCGCGGCGTTTGTTGTGCAGGGCGCGAGTATCACGCGGAAGATCAACTGCGGCGGTCCGGCGTACAAAGACTTCGAGGCGGACCTGACTGCCGCAGAATCCGACAGCAGGCCGCGAGACTTGCCGGTCGATGATTTCTACGCCGACTGGGCGATGACGCAGTTCGGGCCGGAGGTGGCTGAGCAAATCGCCGCCGTATTCGTGAGCCTCGATGGGGGACCATTGGCTGCTGACCGAGGACAGCAAGGCGCCAAGCTGCCACGGCCCTCTACGTGGGTCGGCGGTCCCGGCGGGATCAATCCCGACGAAAGGCCCTGGGAGCAGGCCGGCAGGGAATATGCCTTCGTCGAGCAAATGGCCGGGCTTCGTCCGCAGGTCGAAGGACCGGGCAATCTCGAACGCTTCGACTACTGGCTCAACAGCTTCCGTTATCTGCGGGCGGTCGGACAGGTCAACTGCACCTGGGCCCGGTTCAACGCCGCGATGAAAAAGGTCAAGGATGAAAAAGAGCCGCAGACCCGCAAACGCCTGGCGCAGGAGACCGCCCTGCCCATCAGAAAAGAGCTTGTCGCTCATGTGGCTGAAGTACACCGCTATCTGCTGGCAACCGTCAGTACAAACGGCGGCATGGGCAACGTTACCAACTGGCAGCAGCACGTGATGCCCCCATTGCTCACCGAGCCCGGCAGGGAGCTGGCCGAGATTCTGGGCGGGGAGTTGCCGGCCGATGCGATGCCTTCGAAGCTATACCAAGGGCCACTGCGCGTGATTGTGCCGACGGTGCGCGGTAGCCTCGTGGCCGGTGAAGACCTGAAGCTCAAGGTGATTATTCTGGCGGCGGACCAGCCCAAGGATGCCGCGCTATACTGGCGGTTGATGGGCAAAGGCAACTATACGAAGGTTCCACTGACGCACATCGCCCGCGGCGTATATTCCGTTCGGATTCCGGCCGGCCGAATCAAGACCGACCTGGAGTACTACATCAAGGTAATCTCCGCTGACAACCAGGAGGTGATGTTTCCCGCTGCGGCGCCAGATGTTACGCAAACGGTTGTCGTCATCGAGGAGAAACTGGGATGAGCGAACGACACTGTACGCGCCGCGATTTTCTGAGAATCGCCGGCTTCGGGGCGGCGGCACTGGCCCTGCAGGGGCAGGCGGCAGATGCGACAAATAAGAAACCCAACTTCGTTTTCATCCTCGTTGATGACCTGGGCTGGATTGATACGAGCTGCTACGGCAGCGGATTTTACGAAACGCCGAACATTGACAGGCTCGCCGCCGGAGGGATGCGGTTCACCGATGCCTACGCCGCCTGTGCGGTCTGTTCGCCGACACGGGCAGCCGTCATGACGGGGCGATACCCCGCCCGGCTCGGAGTCACCGACTGGATTCGAGCGCGTTTCCAGGGCGGCAATATCCCAGACAGCAAGAAGAATCCGACCGAATACGTCGGCGGCAAGAACAACAAGCTGCTGTGTCCGCCCAACGCGCTGTGGATGGAGATGGAAGAGATCACCATCGCTGAAGCAATTAAGCCGGCAAAATACACCTCATGCCACATCGGCAAATGGCACCTCGGCCCTGATGACTGGTATCCCGACAAGCAGGGTTTTGATTTCAACGTCGGCGGCTGCGACTTCGGCCAGCCGCCCAGCTATTTTGACCCTTATACTCGCAAAGGACAGGGGTCGATACCCACGCTTGAGCCTCGCCGTCAGGGCGAATACCTCACCGACCGCGAAGCCGACGAGGCAGTAACGTTCATCCGCCGGCACAAAGATAAACCATTCTTCCTCTACATGGCACACTACGCCGTCCACACGCCAATCCAGGCCAAGCAGGACCTGATTGAAAAATACAAGGCAAAAGCACCCACGGACCAGAAGAATCCGGCTTACGCTGCAATGGTCGAAAGCGTGGACGACGCCGTGGGCAAAATCATGGCGGTGCTCGATGAGCTCGACATAGCCGACAACACAATCGTCTTTTTTACCGGCGATAACGGCGGCTTATTACCCATCACGAGCAACGTGCCCCTTCGCGCCGGTAAAGGGTATCCCTACGAGGGGGGCATTCGGGAGCCTCTGATCGTTCGCTGGCCGGGAGTCATCGAGGCGGGCTCGGTTAGCCATGAGCCGGTCACAAGCGTGGATTATTTTCCGACCATCTGCGAAGCCGCCGGTGTACCGCTGCCGCGCGACCGTGACATTGACGGTGTCTCGCTTCTGGGACATCTAAAATCCGGCGGCGCCAAAAAGCTGGATCGCGAATCGCTCTACTGGCACTTCCCGCACTATCGCGGCGACGTTGTGCCTTACAGTATTATCCGAACGGGCGACTGGAAGCTCATTAAGAGATACGAAGGCAAAACCTTTGAGCTGTTCAACTTGAATTCTGATTTGTCTGAAAAAGACGATCTTTCGCAAACCATGCCGGAGAAGGTTAAAGAGCTTGACGCCAAATTGACCGATTGGCTCCGCGCCGCTGGCGCCAAGCTGCCCAAACCGAATCCGGATTACGACCCGAACACCGCAAAAGACTCGAAACAATGAAAAGGAGCACATCTTATGAGAGTACGCAATAGACGCGATTTTCTCAAAGCCGCCGGACTGGCAGTGGCGGCAGCCGCCGTGCCGAGCAGATTGCCTGCAAAGGAAGCGGCGAAAGACCGGCCGAACATCCTGTGGATTATGTCTGAGGATATCAGCCCTGATTTGAGCTGCTATGGTGCTCCGGTGGTACAGACGCCGAATCTCGACAAGCTGGCGGCCCAGGGCATCCGCTTCACCAATGCGTTCACGACCGGGCCGGTCTGCTCACCCAGCCGGTCTGCGATGATTACCGGAATGTTCCAGACCACCATCGGCGCACACAATCACCGCAGCCATCGCGACGATGGTTATACGCTCCCCGAACCGGTCCGGCTGATCACCGAATACTTCCGCCAGGCGGGGTACTTTACGGCCAATGTCAAGACCGCCGCCCCGGGCGTCGCCGGCTCGGGCAAGACGGACTTCAACTTTCAATTCAAGAACGCCTTTGACGCAAGCGACTGGAACCAGCGTAAGCCCGGCCAGCCTTTCTTCGCACAGCTATCCATCAACATGACACACCGGGGCGCGCACTGGAAGACTGTGCGCGAAAAACTGGACAATCCCGTTGATCCCGCCGCCGTTGTGCTGCCCCCCTTCTACCCCGACCACCCGGTGGCGAGAGAGGATTGGGCGACGTACCTGAACTCCATCCAGGTGATGGACCAGTACATGGGCAAGATTCTCAAACGCCTTGATGACGAGGGCCTGGCGGACAATACGGCGGTTATTTTCATCGGCGACAACGGCCAGTGCCACGTGCGCGGCAAGCAGTGGCTCTACGACGGCGGTATCCACATTCCATTGCTCGTTCGCTGGCCCGCTAAGATCGAGACTGGACAGGTGTGCGACGACCTCGTCAGTGCGATCGACATCTCGGCGACGATACTAAAAATCGCGGGAATCGAGCCGCCAAAGTACATGGAAGGAAAGGTTTTTCTTGAGCCGGACGCCAAAGGTGCCTGGAAAACCGTGGCTCTACATGACTATATCATCGCTGCACGCGACCGTTGCGATGAGACCGTCGATCACATCCGCTGCGTTCGGACCAAACGTTACAAATATATCCGCAACTTCATGCCCGAACGCCCCTACACTCAGCCGAACGCGTATAAAGAGCAGTCTTATCCGATGTTAAACCTGATGAAGGAGCTTTACGCCCAGGGCAAACTCACACCCGCCCAGGCCCTGTTCATGGCGCCGCGTAAGCCGGATGAAGAGCTCTACGACCTGACGGCCGACCCGTGGGAAATCAACAACCTTGCCGCATCGCCGGAGCACCAGCAGACCCTGAAAGATATGCGGGCGATTCTCGATAGGTGGATTAAACAGACGGGTGACAAAGGGCAGTTTCCGGAAAAGCCCATCGCTGTACCCAAACAGGATCGAATCAAAATATATGGAAAGTAGCTGTCTATCACGAACAGGTTTGTAAGTTGTATGTCCGCCAATGGGTGGCAGCTTCAAAACCGAAGGTTTTGGAGATGGCAGGCGCCAGATAAGCCATCCCCAAGCTGCGCTTGAGGCTGCCACCCGGCGGCGACTCCTCACCATCTGAATGAACCGACCGGATCAGAACAGCTTGACTTCTATTTTCTTGTTCTTCCATTCGGCGATGAACGTCTTCAACTCCTCCAGCAGCTTCTGCAGTTGCTCGGTATTCTCAAGCAGATTCTCGTAGAAGGTTCCATCGTTGAGGAGCCTGGCGGCGGTACCCTGGCCCTCGTTGACCTTCTCCAGGATGAGCCGGAGCTCTCCCATAGCAGCACTGAGCTGCTCGCTCGTATCGACCAGCGAGGTTACGAGCTTCTCGGTTTTAGCGTCAACCCCTTCCAGCGTGGTGGTCCCGGCGGCGGCGAGTTTGCGGATCTCCTCGCTTGTACTCGTGAGGGTGGTCACTACCGTGTCCACTTTGGCGTCGGCGTGTTCGATAATGGTCGTTCCGGCGGCGGCAAGCCTTTCGAATTCTTTCATTGTCTTCTTGGCCTGCTCGGAGGCCTCGGCCACGTTCGCCAGGGTTCTCTTTAGGTTATCTTTGCTGTCCTGATCGCCGATAATGTCGTTCGCGTTGGCGACGAACCTGTTAATCCCTTCGATCAAATCACTGAGCTTCTGCTGGCTCTCTTCGGGGAAGAATTCGCTGGTCATGCCGGTGGAGCCCTGAAGCCATATCCCGTCCACTAAGTATTTTGTTTCCGGCCGATTCGGATCGCGGGCGACCAGAGCCACCCCGGGGCATTGCTGGAGCTCAATGTAGCTGCTGCCCAGGCCCCGCGTCATCAGCTTGACCTGAACGCAGGATGGAATGGTAATGTACCTCTTATCGATACTAAGTATGACGACCGTTTGATAGTATTTCAAGTGAGTCTCCAGGTCTTCTCTTTCTTCCGGAGCCATGACACTGGTGACTCTTCCGACCTGATAACCGCAAAAACGCACAGGCGTATCTTTCTGTATGCCCGTCGCCGTGGGGAACTGGACGTTGACCTGAAAGGAATTGATTTCCGCCACAAAGCCGGGCAGGTCGCCGAACTTGAAGATCAGCCATACCAGGGCAGACATCCCTGCGATCACAAAAATGCCTACAACGATATTGCGCCGCCTCTGGGTGGTTTCGTAGTCACTCACGGTTTGCTTCCTTTCGTATCGCCGCGGCCTTCCATGAACAATTCTCTTATGGCCCGCAAAGGGTAGCCGCTGTCGTTCAGTTTCTTTATCAGTTTAATGCGCTCGATGCCCGTCTGGTCGAACAGCCGTCTGCCGGTGGGCGTTACCTCCGTTGGATCGAGCAGTCCGACCATCAGATAATATTGCAGAGACTGCCGCGAAATGCCAGCTTTTTTTGCGGCTGCACCTACCGACGCTAACGTGCTTTTCTCACTCAAAGCCTATTCCCACAAAGCCGGTAAACAAAAATAACCAAAGCCCGGAAACCGGAATTTCAAGGTATTATAGCGAACGCACCACGTTTTGCCCAGAAGTTTCTGTATACGGCGTCGTTTCCTCGGGCTTTATCGGCCGGGCGAAGGGATAGAGGCGATCCAGTTGGCGGGGTCGTTGCCGTAATCCGTCGGGAGTTTGCGGGTCAGAGACCGGCCCTGGCCGTCGGCTTCGGGCGGCCAGAGGTCATCTAAGGCGGCCCCGTCGCTGTAATTGACCCGGTCAATGCGGATGTAATAACGCCGGCCCTGATTATCCACGTCGCCGGGCATACTCAGCTCCACGCTCTCGCCGGCGTCGCTCAGCTTGCCGTCATAAGGGCCAAGAACCTTCCCGGCGGGCACGGACGGATACCGCCACATAAATGCCTCGGGCTTCTGGACGACTAACACATACCCGCCGGCAGGAATCGTCACAGGCGCGTCGGTCGGGAAGGTGAACTCGATGCCGTTGGTGAACTTCCACGGCTCGCGCGTAACATAGTCATAGAGTGTGACCGGCTGGGAGCTGATGTTATATAGCTCGATGTATTCGTACTGGTCGTTCGTGTACAAGCCGCCGACGGGCCAGTCCGGATGATACATGATCTCGCTAATCACGACTGGGCCGACCTTCGGATACGCATTGGCGGCGCCAGGCGTATTTTGTTCCATCGCCACAAAGTTGTAATCATCGGTGCTGGCTCTGTAGTACCGCCCGAACGACATGCTCGTTTCTGAAGCGCCGAAATCTTCCACCTCGCGATAGCCGGTCAAAACGCCGTTCTGGGCCGAGCTCAGATACAGGCTTTCGCCGTTCTCGCTCAGGGCAAACGGCTCACGGCAGCCGGGAGCGTTCGCATTGCCGAAATGCAAATCCTGGTAGAGAACGAGGTATCTGCCTGCGCCAATCGAAGTTCCGTTGGCAATCTGGTACTTGAAGAGATTGTCTTTACTATCACTGAGGAACCAGCCGCCGATGTTGATAGCTGTGCCGGTTGTGTTATACAGCTCGATCCAGTCCGAGGCCTGGGCGTGCGCGTGAGCTAAGACCTCGTTAATCACGATAGCGCCGGGATTGGGAATAATGCCGCTGTCATCCTGTCCGGGCGAGCCGCCGGCGTAGGCGCTGGCCCGCCAGGCGTCTTTGTGGTCCCAACTGCTTAAGTCGGGATCGGCCGGGTTGATAACGGTTAGCGAGAAGCCTTCGCCGTCGCTCAGCGAGCGCCAGCCGTCGCTGTACTTGAAGTCCAGAATCGTCTGGCCGTTGGCGTCTTCCAATGCGATTCGTTCTCCGGCGTTGTTTAATTGGCCTGAATATACGCCGGCGATGTTGATATTCGTGCCGTAACGGGCCTCGAAGGCGCTGCGGTCCTGGACAACGACGGTGTATTGGCCCGGTGTAAGCTCGATGTCAGGGAAGGTAAAGTCGATCCCGTTCGTGAAGCGCACGAGATTCAGGTTAATGGCCTGCGGCCCAATGTTGGTCAGCTCGATAAACTCTTCGTTGGGGTCGTTCGCGTCCGGCATGGCCTGGGGATGATACATAATCTCAGTGATGCGAAGATTCTCCGCCACCGGCCCGACGGCATAAACCGCCTCCGTTAGCGCGCTCCAAGTGGCCCCGTTCAATATCCGCGCCTTGACCTGGGTGCTCTTGGTCAATGGGATCGGGCTGGTGTATTGAGTCGCGCCGGGTACGGTGTCGTTGCCGGAGTCGCCTCGGCCTGCAATCAGCTCGGCGGAGATCAGAAAGTCAGCGTCCGCGGCGGAGCTGTTCATGCCGTGGATGGCTAAGAGATTGTTGCCCGCCTGCAGCGCCGTGAGCACATCAGAGACGTCGATATTCTCGAATTGGACCGCTTCGGCGTCCGGGTGCTCGGCGACGGCACTGGAATTCCAGGTATAGGTGCGGCCGACGTTTCGCCGGGCCAGCTCGACGCCGTTGAGATAGGCGATGAAGCCGTCGTCGTATCGGATGTTCAGCGTCATGGTCTTGAAGCTGCCCGGATTGCCGCTGAAGGTGAACGGGATACGGATATAACACGTGGCGTTTTTGCCGTACATCTGGCTCCCGACGTTGAGACTGATAAGCCCTTCGTAGCCTGATTCCTTTTCATACCCGACCCCGCCCGGCGAGCCGGCGCCTTTCAACCAGGCCGTATCGTTATAGCCGACGCTGTCTTTCCAGTTGTCACCGCTGGGCCGGACCGGAACCAGCACGCGCTTTTCAGCGTTTTCGGATACGAGAAGTCCGGAATTCTGCGGGATGAAAAACTGATAAGGGTCATTGCCGTCCAGCGTGTAATAGATCGCTCCGTTAGGAGCCGCCATCGTCAGGTCCAGGCGGTCGCTAAAATGCCCGCCGTGCGGATTGAAGGCCGGCGGAGCGGCGGCAAATTCGGTGGCGATCCGGCCGTCCATCCAGGCCAGGCGGTCCGCAATCCAGCCCCGCATCCAGTTGATCTCCTCATAAAAAGTTTTGGCGATGAACCAATTGGGCCAGACATCGATGCCGAGGATTTTCCAGCGGTCGAAGTTGCGGGCCTGCGACTCGTTGATCAGCGCTGCGGTATCATCGACGTCTTTGAGCAATCTGCCGTTTGAAAGTAAATCCCTGCGCAGCTCGAACCATCGGTCGGCGTAGCGAACCTTAAACCAGGGGTTCTGGAACAAACGCCGCCACCAGGGGTAATCGCCATCGCCGAGCAGATCATAGTACCAGCCGCTGGGGAGCCATCCCTGGTTGTAGTCGGCGTTGCCGAGCGACAGGTCATAATCCCAGACGGGTCCCATGTTCAGCTTGCCGCCCCGGTCCTTGAACATGTACGTACTGATGCGAAAGCCGTCGATGTTCTTGGCCAACTCCACGATAATGTGGTGGTCGATAAAGGAGCCGACGTCGATGTATTTTGCGTATCCCTCGGCCGGGTCCGTATAATTCGAGCCGTACAGGGCGGCCTCGAACGTGTTGATATAATTTCGGATATAGTCCTTTTGCTCCGGCGTGATGTCGATCGCGCTTGGCTCAACGTAGATGAGCTGCAGGCCCCGGCTGGTGCTGAACGCAGGTTCGCCGCCGTCGAGCTTGTCTTTCTTGACGATGTACCCTCCGGTGATCTGCGGCTCGGCGTTATCCGCCGGGTCGAGCTTGGCGATGTCCACGCGATTCTTGCCCTGTTTGATCTTTTCCATCAATACGTACACGCCCACGTAATCGCTCATCGCCAGCGCCCCGCCGTCGGTGTTGAGGAACAGCTCGAAGAACCGCGTGCGGACGGCGTATCGGCCGATCGCATTGCTCCAGCGGTACGCCAGGAAGTTCCGCATCAGCGACTTGTCCGAGTACGGGCCTTGCAGAACCCAGTCGGAATCGGCGGGAAAGCCCAGAATAGAGACGTCTTTGCCCTGGCCGTATTTGTCCCATGTCTCGAAGTGGTATTGTTTCTTGGCAAAGCCTGCGGAGCTCTTGCCGCGAACGTTGATCCCCGCCCTGCCGGCAAAATCAGGCGCGTCGGTCACCTTCGCTCGACCGCCCGCCGGGGCGTCGATGAAGGTGGCAAAGCTCAGCGTCTCCGTGGGCTGGCTGACGTTTTTACCCAGTGTGTCGATCACGGCAATAGGGAGATTGGAGCTAAAAGGCAGAACGTCCGTCCCGATGAAGGTATAGGCCTGCACCGCGATGCCGGAGGACATCCAGCCCGTCCTGACGGCGATCGCCCGCAGATACGTGGTTCGGGTGATGGGAATCGGGCCTGTATAGAGGATCCCCGTCCGGTATCGCGAGCCGGTCTGGTACGGGTCCGTCCCATCGAGGGTGTAATAGATATCGGCGTCTTTGGTCTTCGTAGCCAAAGTAACGGAAAACGATACGTCGTACAGGCCGCTGCTGTGACTGAACTCGACCTCGTCAACAAAGCCGTCATAGACGCCGACATTCTGCGCTCCCGGGCTGGGCTGGCCGAAGAACCGCCAGGTGCTGTCGCCGTCGGGGTAACGCCCGTAGGAAATATTCGTGGTCTGAGCGCCGAAGACGACGCTGTCGAGCTCAGTCGTGCCGTCGCCGGCGAACAGGCCGATCTGCTCGCCGCCGGCAGTGAGCTTGAAATTCGTGTGCAGGCCGGTATCGGCGGTATCACCGTCGGCCCAAATCAGCAGATACCCCCCCGCCGGGACGGTGGTTGACGCCGGGGCGTCGGCGGGAATCCGCCACTTGGCGGGCATGGCCAGATTGTCCGTTACGTACAGTCCGCCCGCATCGACCGCCTCGGTTCCGTAGTTATAGAGCTCAATCCAATCCTCATACTCGTTCTGCGGGTCCAGGACTGAATTGCCGTTGGCGGCCATGAACTCGTTGATGACTAACGTGGCGCGGGGCGGGCGCCGATCCTCGGCTATGTCGGACGGCTCGTTCACGTTCGTTTGTCCCACGGCGGTCAAATATCCGGCTAATATGACAGTGAAAAGTAAGAATCTGATGCGTCTGAGCATGGTTCGCCCTCTATCTGCCCTACTCCTGTCGCCGCCGGGTAACATTGTGCTCTCTTGGTCCCATAAGAGGCAAGGTCACTTAGACAACGCTGATATTATAACACAAACAACCTCTGTTCTGCAAGCCTTACTTCGAACCTTCGCACCATATTCGCTGCGAGGTATGATATTTCGCCGCCTTTCTGCCGATAAACAAGAATAGTCCATAGGAGGTAGTCCCATGAGAACGAAAAAGCGTCTGTTAGCCGTCATTGCGGCCGTTGTCGGCTGCTTCGTAGTCGTCTGGCTCTCAACGTCCATTCAGGGCGGCCAGAAAACGTACGAGCTTGAGCCCCGGCTGAGCATACCCGAGTACAGAACCGATACCGTTCGCATCATGGACGCTTACGAACGCCTGATGGAGCGGTACATGGCTTTGACCGAGAGCAATTCGTCAATGACGGGCATGGATATCAAGACTGCCCTTACGAAATTGGATTCCATCGATGCCCGGCTGACGGAACTTTCCGCCAGAATGATGCGAATCGAAGCGGCACTGGGTATCAAAAAGCCGGCGGATCCGGCCGGAGAGTCCCCTCCAAGCCGGCCGGATTCCCCCGGCCGATAATTCGCACCGGCGCGCCCAAAGTAATTCTTCACGCCCCGCTCGATGCCGGAATTTACAGATTAAGCATGGCTCCGGCTGAGCCGATATACAAACTATCTCCATACATAGCGAGTTGTGCCGGAGAATAAACCGCAGGCGGCACACCTGCCCATTCTGCCTTTTGAGGAAGGGTCGCATGATTAACAAAGCACCCGTGATGGTGCTGGGCGAGCATGGCCGGACAGAGAACGGCTTCGGGGGAGGTCTGGAGACGTTTGATTTCGAGCTGGATGTTCCCGGCGGGCCGGTACATTTTCGCGTTCATGTCGCGCAGCGGCCCGCAAGGCTGCCGGATCTGGTTCCCCTTGCCAGGACGCTTTCGGCCAGGCTGCTGCTTGTGACGTTGGACAACCTTCGCCGAGAGGGAACGTGCGTTCCATGCCGCAAAGGCTGTCCGGCGTGTTGCACCTACATGGTTCCCCTCTCAGTCCCCGAGGCGTTTCGGTTTTGGGATGACGTTTCAGCTCTGCCCGCGGACCAGCACGCGAGGGTGTCCCAGTCGTGCTTTTCAGCGGCGAAGAAAATCCTTGAGGCAGTCCCGCAAGACCTCGGCGGCAGCGAGCCGGCGCCGACGGACACTCAAACCCTTACAAGCCGGCTCGGCGGATGGTACGCCGGACTGCGCCTGCCGTGTCCCTTCCTGTCGGATGGTTTGTGCACGTCGTACCAGAGCAGACCCCTGGCCTGCCGTGAACATTTGGTGACGGGTTCGGCGGCGCTGTGCCGCGGCGAAGGTACGGCTGAGCCATGCGTCGTGCCGATGCAGGTTAGCGTTCTGGAATGTCTCGGCCAATTGGCCGCCGAGCTGGAGCAGTCGGAACTGGAGGCCGTGATGCTGCCTTTGGCGCTGCCCTGGGCGCAGGAGAATATCGAGCGTTCCCGCCGGACGTGGCCCGCGACTGCGATGGTCGAGCGATTCATCGAGATTCTACAAGCCGCCGCCCTCGTTCCCGCATAATTGTAGGTGCTTGTCATCTTGAGCGGAGCGCAGCCACCCCTTTTGTCATCTTGAGCGCAGCGTAGTGGAGTCGAAAGATCTGACTCGGGATTTGAAATATCTCACCACGAAGAACACTAAGAAATAACCGCCTCAAATTGCAAATCCGTCAAACAAAGTGCCGGACAAATCTCAAATCTGAAATCGCAAATCGCAAATCGTCAATCGAAAATCATAAATCCTTATCCATACGTTTTTCCCGCCTCATCCACATAGATCGTGCCTTTGGCCTGCTCGATGACTTTGGCGGCCTTTGGCACATCGGCCGGGCTGGGCACTTTGAATAGCCGGCCGCACTTGCGGCACCGGACCCTGCGGTCTGCCGCACTGGCTTCAAGCAGCCATCCGCTGCCGCACCGCGGGCATTTGGCAATTATCTGCATCAGCACACACCTCAATCACCTTCCGCCCCACATTCTACCGTCAGATTCCGCCGTCATCCACCCCAAATTTCCTGTTCACTCCCCTGCCCTCCCAGTAAACCTGCTGGTGCTGCTCGCTTCCCGAAAAAAGTACCGGACACCTTCGTTTATTAGTGGCTCACCGTAGTTCACTGATTCTACAACGACAATCAATACTTTCTGATGCTATCGCAAGGAATCTTCCCAACGCCCCCGCACTGAAAGCAAATAACCGAATCATTGTTGTATTGCCTTCCTGACCCATTGCAATGGCCACATGTTCTAAAGGGAGCTGTCAGAAAAACTTCCCCCTGTCCTCCACACACGTCGCACACAACAGTGTCGTTGCTGTACTTCTTTCCTGTTCCATTGCAATGGCCGCACGTAACAAGTTCTTTTATCATGATTGACTCCTTTTTTGGTCCTCTATACGCTCCACGCTCTACGCAATTCGCCTTATGAATTCATATCAGCCTCGACCTCTTTTTTCTTCTTCGCACGTCCTGCTGGTCATGAACGAAGCTTAAGATAGTCTTGCGGAGCCGGCTGTAGCCCACCGATCAAAGCGATTGACATTACTGAAGGTGGGCCTCGGCTCACCCTACCCGCCATTGCTGCTCTCTCCCGCAGAAAAAGTACCGGACACCTTTAATTCTTCCCAATATCGGCAAGAGGACTTCTAACCCTGTATATCACCTGTTACAGACTACTAGTCAGTTCTTGGGAATATTGTACTGATCTCCTCACGTCTGTTCACGTGCGCAAATCGTAAAGCAGAGTGTTCAGGCTATGACGAGAGTCTGTGCCGGTCCAGCTCCACACGAAGTCGGTTCCGAGCGTGCCAAGCACTGGGCCGTCGATACAAGTTTCACGCAACGTGATTTTGCCCGTGAAGGTTGTCCCGTTCGTGCTTTCCAATACGTTTAGCAATCTGTTGCCCACGCCCTGCCAAGCGTAATACAAGCGTGCCGCATGAACGTGAAGATAGGGACGGGAGGTGGTAGTGTCGCCGTAGGTCCGCTTTCCAGTAAAACTCGCGCCATCAGAGCTGGATATTATGTTCAAGCGGTTGTTACCAACTCCCCGCCAGGCCAGACGCAAACGGCCACCGAACGCTGCCAGCGCCGGACCTGAAGTGGTGGTATCACTTAGAGTACGTTTATTCCCCCAGCTTATGGCGTCCGAGCTCCTCATCACATTCAAGCGGTTGTTTCCTACTCCGCGCCATGCGATGTAAAGCCTGTTGTTGAAAACGGCCAAGGCCGGCGAGGACTCCGAGGTATCATTCAACGTCACTTTGTTCGTCCAGGTGTGTCCATCAACCGATTGCATGATATTCAAGCGATGGTTCCCCGTACCGATCCACGCCACGACGAATCTGTTGTTGAACACGGTCAAGGCCAATGCATCGGGTGAAGTATCCCCTAGAGTCACCTTGTTAGTGAAGGCGAGTCCGTCAGTCGAGCGCATGAAATTCAAGTAGAGGTTGCCAGTTCCAACCCACCCCAAGAGCAAGATATTGCCCTTGGTCGCCAGGGCAGGACCGTTGGTGCTGGTATCCCAAAGAATCGCCTTCCTGCGCAGGTTAATATTTAAGGCGTTCGCCACACCCGTGATGCGCTTGGCCCACGCTCTCTCATCCGCCGGATCCGTCGAAGTTTCGCCGGCGTAATGCAACCCCACTGCCGCATGACTCATTTCTTCGAGCCAAATCGACCCCGAATCGCCTCCTGAACTCAACTCCTGCCATTGCCCAGGTATGGGTACGACAGTCAATTCATTGGTGCTCACACCTTCTACCATGCCGCGGGTGGTTCCTGTGGTTCGACCCGACTTAGTGACACGCATACCGATTGTCGGGTTCACGACTCCCTTGATTCCGCCGCGAAAATCCATGATGGTCGTGGAGATCTGCCGACTGTTGTTGAGCGTGGCCACTGCACAGTCCCATGGTGTTTTGCGGCTGCGTGTAACTGTTCCAATGGTATCAGCATTCGCAGTGGTTCCGGGCTGATTTACCCGCTCGCCGACCGCGTCGTTGGCACGGCCATTAACGTACACGTGATGGTTGCTGATAGACATGGGCTGGTTATTGGCTGCGTTGAACACGACAGCACCGAGTGTTCCTACCCCGTTAATATTGACATTGCGGGTCTCGACACCCCCAATGATCGGATTGTGGCGTGCGCGGCGCTGCAGTTCGATGTTCGACACGATCACGTCAACAGGAAATCCGGCGATTTCATTAGGGACGATGTCCTTGCTTTCCAATTCGCTGACAGGCTTTTTCTTCTTGACGTGGACGCGAATCGCGACTTCGCCGGTCATCTTGCCGTCCTTCCAGCGATAGCCGACATCAACCTTATAGACGCCCTTGCGTTTGCGTAGATCCTTTTCGTTTTCCTTCAAGACTCGCAGCAGTACAGCCATCTCATCTTCTCGAAGGGCGTGAAAATCCGCCCCTTTCACTGCTGTTTCCGTACTCTTCCCGGCCTTGCTCTTCTTTTGAGTCCTGCGTTTCTTGAGTGCCATGGTATTCTCCCTTCATAACTTTTGGTTTAGGATTTAAGAGTTATATAGAGTACACTGCTGAGAAACTGTCCAAAAAGTTACCCCGGTGCCGGGCGAATTATAACCTCCTTTCGTTTTCACCGGCACGCAAGCGACTCGAATGGCGTCTTACCTCTGGACTGATGACGACTGTGGGAGCCCACAAGCCAAAGTTGTCTTGCCATTTCAAATTTTCGTTCACGCTACAACTGCCAAGAAAGTTGATGACTGCCGGCACCAGTTGTTGAGCGTCTCTTTTCAAAACGAGTATCTTGCCGCTTGAGTTCTATGTTAACCTCCGTACACCGACGGGGCTATTGTGGTAACTACTTATTTTGAAGAGGGCAACACAGGCAAAATAGGGAAACACCTTTCGCAAAAGGGTGTTTCTCGGCGTCCGCATAATTCGGTCAGCACAGGGATATTTTAGTACAGCCATCGCCTTTTACCAGAAGCCATTATTAAGAAGGGTGTATCCAAGGTGCCTCGCGTCGTTGCTCGCTGGTTACAACTCTACACTGCTCCGGCGGGATCGTCAATCACGAATCCCGAAATCCGGTTTTTGGGAGCCTGTTTGGCCCTTCTATTTGTTAAGGCGATTGGCGAAGCACAAAACAGGATGGAAAAATCGGAATTTTTTCAATTTTCTTGAAAAAATTTTGCGTCGCTCGCGGCTCGTGAAGCGTATCTCGTTGTTGAAAAAGACGTTATGAATATCCAATATCGAACAAGGAATATCGAATATCGAAGGGTAGGTTCGTGTCAATTCGTGTTCATTCGTGGTTAACTTTGGACTGGATAACAGGATAACAATCAATTTAAGCCGCGTTAATCTGCGTTAATCCGCGGTTAAGATTTCCCTTGACTTGACTTGGCATATCGGGTATAATAGTGAAAATGGGGTGGTGAAATGCGGAAGAAGATTACATGCAAAATTATCCGATCTGTTCCTCTTATCAAGAGCGATGATGCTCTGTGGAACACAGGCAAATCACAGACGGATTCATCGGCGGATTGCACACGCAAATCCACGGTGAACGTGCGAATGCCTTCCGCGTGGGCAAAAACGGCATTTTGCCCACCCTACCATTCTGAAGCCATTACAAGGGCAAGTCTGGATGACGTTCCCGCAGCACGGACTATCGATCTGTATGCGTGAACCCAAGTCGAATCCAAGCTGTTATACTAATTGTATATAGTAAGTACGCCTTTTTGGGTCATTTCAGGCTCCGCAAAGCCGAGTCGAGAAATCAGTTCTTTTAATAGATTTCTCCACTTCGTCCCCTGGGGACTCCGGTCGAAATGACGAGCGCGCAAAAAAACGGCGAGAAGGGGGTGAGTCCGTGCTCCTCGCCGAGTTCACAAAATCCGTTCCGGCGTTTGACAGGGCCATCCCTGGCCCATCTTATAATTGCATGCCTTTATATGCCGAACTTTACGATGTTCTCCGCGGCCTCTTTGATATTCTGGGGGCTTTCAAGCTGGCCGGAGAGCAGAAGCTGCCGTGCCCGTTCGACGGCCTGGGCATCCGCCTGCTGCTGCTCCATCGCCTGTTCGATCAGAGAAGCATAGTCAACCTGTACGGACACGTCCGCATTGTTCTGCGGATGAACACGCGGCACGTTCGCCTGCCCGGATGATGCGCCTGGTTCCATTAGAGGTTGTGTTATGTCTATTTTATCTATCATTGCCAATGAACTCTCTTAGAATGTTCAGCCTATAATTTTCTCGTGGATTTCCGGCAAAACTTTAGGTTCTTTTCCTGATTCGGCGTTTTTTTCTCCAATTTTTTGTCCGTCACAACCCATTTTAACTTTAACATACTGAAGCGCCCTTGTCCAGTTGCCGCACGAGCTATAATGTTTCGGCCACCTCGAAGCTCACGAATCGGATGAACTCCAGGGGACTGACCGCCGCCAACTGCTCGTGCAGGGGCGCGAAGCCGGCGCGTTTTTCGGACTTGAAGTAGTCCTTAATGTGTTTCTCCGTGGTCTTGTCGGCGCTGTCCCAGACCTGTTCGAGAGCCCATAAGAGCTGGCCGTCCCGCAGGTCCAGCAGTTTGAGACGCAGTCCGACCGCCATGTGCGGAAAGGGGCGGAATTCGGTGATCGTCCCGACCAGTAATCCGTCGCACTTGAGCGTCTCGCGGACCGACATCATCTGTTCGAGGCCGTAGGTCGAATTTCCCTCCAACTGGAGGCTCCGCCACGGTGGGTCATCCCGATGGACGATGGTCAAGCCGAAGACCTGCTTCTTCTGGAGCGCCTGAAAGAGGGCCGTGGTGACATCGGCGGAGACCTGGGGATAGCTCGAATTGTTCTCCATCTCGACGATGGCCACCCTTCCGACGCCCGTCAATGTCTTGTCCGGATTGAGGTAGTAGTAAGCCGCCGACGGTGCGGCCGGCTGATGCGTCCGGCAGCCGGCCGGCAGGACCGCCAGCAGCGCCAGGACGATGCACCCGCACGCGCGGCCCACAGAAGAAATTACCTTTCGCTGATTATTCATGCCATTCACCTGAATCTGTCTGGTTTTACGGTTTCGGCTGTGCCGGGCTGCCGAGCGAGGCGACGGCCGGGCTTGTATTTTCGCCCTGGGCTGATTCTACCGTTTGTCCGCCGAGGACCTTGAGTATTCGCAGCAGCGCTTCCAGTTGGGCTGTTTCGGCATCGCGCATCTCTTCGCGAAAGCCCAGGATGTTGCTTTTCCAGTTGTTCAGCTCCATGCGCATCTCGATCAGCAGGTCGTTAGCTTCGGTCAGCTCCTTTTGTGTTTGGCGCAACTGAGCTTCAAATGTGACGGTTTGCTCCTGGAGCTGCTGGTTCTTTTGCCGCAGGGTGGCGGCTTCTTCGGACAGCGTGGCATACTTTCCCGACAGTTCTACGGCCGACTCCACGGCCGTAGTGTTCTTGGAAGCAGATTCCTGGAACCTTTTGGCAATGATCTCGTTCCAGTATTTCGCAAGAGGATCGTCCGGGTTGACTGCAACCTTCGCCTGCTTCTGGTCCGAGCAGCCCGCCGCCAGGAGAATCTGCATGGTCACAACCAGAGAAAGGATGAGCTTCATGTTCGTTCGCATCGTATGGACCTCCATTTATTTCGTTTGGCCGGGCGCCGCACCGGCGCCCTTTTGTGTTTGAGGATTGCCGGGTGTCTGTGCACCGGCGTAGTCACATTTCAGGATCATTCTCGCGCCGCATGAGCAGGTTACTTCTATGAGAGCATGGTCCGGGTGGTTTTCCAGGACGCACGCCCTCGCCGGGACCGAGGCGGCTCCCGGCTGCTGGAGGGCCGCCCTGGCGAGCTCGCCCTGCGGCACATCAAGACGGTACTGACCTTGCAGTTCAATATTTTCGCTCTTAAGGACTCGCCCGGTTGTTCGTACCATAGATATACCATCCCCTAATCTAAGTTATTCACCGTAGAACGCCGATGGCCATCAGGCACAGTAGTCAATGCCATCGTCGTCCTGGTTGTTTTCGTTCTTCGGTTGCTTGCCCGGCAGAAGTTCGTCGCCCTCAGTGGACGGTTCTTGTTCCTGCTCCTGCTGCAATTGCTGCCGGCGCTTCCGTTCGTCACGTGGCCTCGAGGGGGCCAGGCCCGCAATCGTGTCAAGACCCTTGACGGGCTTGATCGTATTGGATTCATAATCTACCATCTTCCCACTGCCTCAATCTTACAGATAGGTTAAATAAGGCGCCCGCGTGCAACTGGCTGACGCGTGATTCGGTAATTTCCAGAATCTCGGCGATCTGCTTCATGGTGAGCTGCTGCTGGTAATAGAACAGAACAACCTGCCGCTGCCTCCCGGACAAGCTCTCGATGGCCTCGGCCAGCTTTTCAATGAGCTCGGCGCGTTCGATTTTCTGGTGGGGGTTGCTCGAGTGGCCCGCCGCGAGCAGGTTGCCCAGAGCGGGACCGTCGTCTGCAAAGCCGTCGAGGGAGATGAACGATTGCGCCCGTGCGCTTTCGAAGGTTTCATAAAGCTCCTCGACGGTCACGCCAAGCTTCTGGGCTAATTCGGTGTCCGCGGGGGCAATGCCTCTCTGCTCGGTGATCCTCCGGCTGAGATCCTGGGCGTCCCGGATCCGCTTGTTGAGGTTTGCAGGTATGAACGACCAGCCCCTCAGCTCGTCGAGAATCGCTCCCTTGATCCGGATATACGCGTAGGTTTTGAACTCGGCCTGATGAGAGGGGTCGAAATCGCGGGCCGCCCGGACGAGCCCGACCGTTCCGGCCGAAATCATGTCTTCGAACGACAACGGAGGTTTCAGATAGGTGACGACTTGCCGGGCGATCTTGTGGACCATCGGAAGGTACTCGGTAATCCGCTCGTTCTGCGCCTCGGCTCCGGCGGAACTCTTCTGGCCCGAGTAGGCGCGCAGCGCGACGCTGCTGAGGTGCCTGGAGCTGCCCTCGGTCAACGGCTTTTCGCAGAGGTTATTCGTTTCTGCCGGCACGGCGGTTGTCCTTGTACGTTACTTTACGGCTTGTTGCAGAGGCCGAACGGCTCTGCTGGTTTATCTGATTGGTAATCATCGCGTGGACCAGGACGGCGTTGATCGCTTTGACCGCCCAGACGCCTGCAACATAGGCGAGCACCGCTCCGATCAGCGCCCGTTTGCAACAGACAAACGGCGCCAGCCCGCTGGCCCAGCCGACGAGGCTCAAAGCGAAAAAACATACTACAGCAATGTTGACTGCGATCGAACGGGTGTGTAAAAGCATAGTCGCCTCGTTTTTTGCTATATCTGAGTTCTGTTACGTCTGTCCGTCATTAAACCAACATACTATCAGGTCTTCACTTTGCCGCCATGACGAGCTCTTTGGCTTTCGGGGCGGCTGATGATTCGGCTTTGCGGATCGACACGGTCCGTATGGGCTCCACGTCGGTTCCGAGCACAATCTCGTCGTACGCGACGACCGGCAGCAGAGAGACGGTTCGCGCCAACATGGCCGCCAGCGGCGAGCGCAATCTCGAATCGCACAGCAACACCACCTTATCGCCACCCTTATCCATCACTTCTTTCCATGCCCCGGCGACCTGCCTGCTGACGTCCATCGCCATATCCGTTGGTAAAGCCAGGCTTATTGTGTCCGGCTCATGCTGCAGGGTGGAGGCCATTTGGTGCTCGAGCGCCGGGTCCAGCGTGATGGCCGTAATGCGGCCTTCGTCGCCCTTGTACTGTTCGGTAATCGTTCTGGCCAGGCGTTTGCGAACCATCTCAGTCAGAACGGCGGCGTTCTTGGTCTTCGACGCGTTTTCTCCGAGCGATTCGAGGATGGCGGTCAGCTCACGAATCGGTATGCCGTCCCTGATGAGGTTCTTGAGCACGCGCTGGAGCAGTCCGACGGAGACGTCCCGGTCGGGCCCCACGACTTCACCGACCAGAGACGGCTGGGTTTTGCGAAGCCTGTCAATCAGGAGCTGCACGTCTTCGCGCGTCAGCAGGCTGTCCGCGTGCCTTCGAAGGATCTCGGACAGATGCGTGATAAAGACCGATTCAGGGTCGATCACGGTGTATCCGTTCAGCTCGGCCCTTTCCTTGTTGGCCGGCGTGACCCACAAAGCCGGCAGCCCGTAAACGGGTTCGGTTGTTGCGATTCCCTCGATCTTGGTCTGCACCGTCCCGGGATTCATGGCCAGGAACATGTCAGGCTCCAATCGCCCTTTGGCAATCGGCAGCTCCGCGATTCTGATCTCGTAGGCGGTCGGCTCGAGGGTGATATTATCCCTCAGCCGGACCAGGGGGATGATGAATCCCATCTGTTGGGCGAATTTCCGCCGCAGCGCGCCGATGCGGTCGAAAATCGTGCTGTCTTTTCGCGGGTCCACCATGCTGATCAGCCGGACCCCGACCTGCACGGAAACCCTGTCCACATCGAGAAGCTCCTCGACCGGCTGCTTCTCCCCTTTTGCCTGGGGAGTCGTACTGGGTTTGTGTTTCTGGCCTTGTTCCGACTGGGCCACCGCTCGTCCAAGTAGTCCGGCGCCGACGCCTAACAGCAGAAAAGGTATCTTCGGCAGGCCGGGCACCAGCGCCATCAATCCGATGATGCACGCCGCCATAGTCAACGGCTGACTGGTCTTGAGAAACTGCTTGGACATGTCCTGGCCGAGACTGTGCTGCGACGATATCTTTGTCACGAGGAAGCCGGAGCTGACCGCAATGATGACGGAGGGTATCTGGCTGACCAGGCCATCGCCGATGGAAAGGACGGAATAGGTTTTGACGGCCGTGGCAATGGAAAGACCGCGCGAGTATCCCATCGCGATACCGCCTAAGACATTGACGACCGTGATGATCAGCCCGGCCTTGGCGTCGCCGCGAATGAACTTGCTGGCACCGTCCATCGCGCCGTAGAATTCGCTCTCTTTGACGATTTTCGCCCGGCGTTCGTTGGCCTGCGTCTCGGTAATGATGCCTGCATTGAGATCGGCATCGATGGCCATTTGCTTGCCGGGCATGGCGTCCAGGGTGAATCGCGCCGCCACTTCACTGATTCGCTCGGCGCCTTTGGTAATCACAATGAACTGGATGACGACCAGGATCAGGAAGATAACCACGCCGACGACGAAGCTGCCACCGGCGACGAAATCGCCGAAGGTTTGAATGATCTTGCCCGCGTCGCCCTGCAGGAGGATCAGCCGGGTCGAAGCGACGTTCAGCGAGAGACGGAATAACGTCACGAACAGCAGCAGCGAGGGAAAGGTCGATAATTCGAGGGCCTCTTTTGACGAAAGTGTGATGATCAAAATGGCGATGGCCAGCGATATGCTGCACGCCAGAAGGATATCCAGCAGCGGCGTGGGAAGGCGGACAAGCAGTGTGGCCAGAATCGTGACCAGCCCGAAGACCAGGATCGTATTGCTGTAAGCACCCAGAGGGACGGCGGACAGGCTTGAAGCCGACGATCCCGGTGCATTCGATTGTGCAGATCCTGCCATCACAGTTTCCTGATTCCTTCCGGAGGTCATGCCTCGCCGGGTTTTCCTGCGGCGTCACCGAGGCCGATGATCTGTTTGATCTTGACGGCGAAGCGGCCATCGACCACCACGACGCTTCCGGTGGCAAACCGGGTATCCCTCAGGTGCAGATCGACCGGCTCATCGATGGACTTGTCAAGCTTCAATACAGAGCCGGGTCCCAGCCGTAAAAGGCGTTGAACCGGTATTTCCGTCTGGCCGATGATCACGGTGACGGGAACGTTCATGTCAAGCAGGATGTCGATGCTCCCGCCCGCGCTTGGGGCATCGCCCTCCGGGGCTTCGGAAAACTCAACGGATTGCACCTGCTTCTTGGTCTCTTTTGGCTGTTCCGTGTTCTCTTGTACAGCTTGGGCTGCTTTTGCCATGTTTCTATGTCCTTTGTACTATCATCAACTCCATGTATGGTGGTTTATGATTCGGTCCCATCCGCGGGCGGCGCCGGGGCGATTGAGACGGCGTATTTTTCGCCGGATTTCACCGGCCAGCCATAGTACACCGTTCGGCCGTCAACAATCAGCTCCACCGGCTCATCGACCCTGCGATCCAGCAGCAGAATGTCATCGACCTGAAGGTTCATAATCTCTTCAAAAGTAAGCATCGTCGAAGCCAACCGGACTGTCACGGGCACGGGCGCCGTCTGCAAATGATTGAGTATCGCTCTTGAGACGTCGTTCGCGGAAAACCGATCGGACGAGTACGTGCTTTTTCCGACCGCCGGTTCGAGCTTCTCACTGACCATCATGAAGTAAGCTCCTGAGCCGCCCTCGGAGCCGGCCTTCTTGACGACGAAAGAGATCTTGCAGAACTCCTCGATGCTGTTCAGCTCAAGGGGCCAATGGCCCTGGACGATATCGTCTGCAGGGCGGACATCCGCGATGGCACAAGCGGATGAAAAGGCTTCAACCAGAGCCGAGGTCAGGTCCAGCAGAAGCGACCTTTCCAGCTGCGAGAGGCTCTTGCCCAAATCCTTCGCGGACTCGGCGTCGCCCAGCAGTTGTCTGGCCCAGATCACGGCGGTTTCCTCCGGGATTCCGAGGAGCCCGTATGGGTGCTTCGGGTCGGTGCCGAAGGCCAGGTAGTGATCCCTGGATTGGCCGTCGGGACGCAGCTTGAGAAACTCCTCAGCAAAATGCTGAGTGGTTGAAGCAATGGTTATATTGAATTCACTGCGGCAAAAACCTGCGAATTTCCTCGTCAGCGCCAGAGCAACCTTTTTGACAAGATCGTCGAGCTTGAGGAGCTGCGCGCTGCTGAAATAATGAGGCTCGTGCCAATTATAGTCGGCCGCTTGTGTATCCGGGATCTCTTCCTTCGGCGCCGAATGAGCGGCCGTCAAAAGCTCGTTTATTCTCTGGCTGCTTAGATTGTTCGCGGCTTTGCCACTCATTGTACGGGGAATTCCTTAATCAAAACCTGTTTGATCTGAGGCTTGGAATCCGGAAAGAGCTTCTCGTTAAAAGCTTCGCAGACGCGGGACTGAATGCTCTTGAGGTTCTTGTCCCCCCGGATGTCTTCGAGTCGGAGGCTGGACAGATAGACGGTAAGCCAGTTGATCAAGATGGGTTTTTTTTCGTTGAAAAAATCAGTGCCTTTCTTCTTGTCTATTTTGGAGCTGATTTCGAGTGTCAGCGACGCGCGGACGTAGCGCGTGACGCTCGGCTCGTTCAAATTAGCCACAACGGGGTCCAAATCATAATACCAGCTTTTTTGAGCGTCGTCTGCCGCATCACTATCCGGAGCGAGGTTCTGGGCCGAGGTGGATTCATCGGGCTTGGTTGGGGATTCGGGCGTCGCCGGGGCGCCCGAGCCGGCAAACAATCGGCCCAGACCAAATCCGGCGCCGGCGCAGCAGATGACCACCGCCCCCAGGATGATCCACGGCAGGAGCCGGCCGATCAGAGGTTTCTTGGCGCCCTGTTTGGCAGGTGAGTCTTCCTGCTTTTCCTGTTCTACTTTTTCTTCATCTGCCATTTGTTGCCTCCATCGCCCTTCAGACGGGCGCTGTCATCATGCCGACTGCAAACAACCTTCCCGTCGGTAGCGGTGTATCTTGTCCCGCAGCGTTCGGTCGCTGATGCCCAGGACCTTGGCTGCCCTTGTCTGGTTGCCTCCCGTCTGGCGGAGGGTCTCCAGAATCGCGCGCCGTTCGACCTGCTCCAGCGGTACCCCCGCCAGTCCGCAGTCACCGTGTGCGCGCGTTTCGCACGGCGAGTCAAGAGTCGCGGGCGGCTGCTGCTCCAGAGGCTGTAATTCGTCAAAAAGCCAGGAGACGTCGGCCAGTGAAAGGGTGGGGCCGACTCCCAGAATCAGCGACGTTCGCACGACGTTGCGCAGTTGCCGGACGTTGCCGGGCCAGTGGTACTTGGCAAAGATGTCCATCATCGCCGGGTCAAGCCGGGTGATATGCCGCTGCACCTCGCGGGCGTAAAGGTTGATAAAATACCATACAAGGTCCGGCAGGTCGTCTTTGCGATCTCTCAGAGGAGAAAGGACCAATCTTGTTCCGCTTAATCGGTAATACAGGTCCCGGCGAAATCGGCCCTGATGTACTTCCGGCAGCAAATCCTTGTTCGTTGTGCTGATGATCCGGACATCGACGCGCACGCTTTCGTTTCCGCCGACGCGCTCGAAATCCTGCTGTTCGAGCACGCGCAGAAGCTTGGCCTGAAACCTGATGGGCGTCTCGGTGATTTCATCCAGCAGCAGCGTTCCGCCATGCGCCATCTCGAATCGGCCCTTGCGCTGGGCGTAGGCCCCGGTGAAGGCGCCCTTCTCGTGTCCGAAAAGCTCACTTTCAAGAAGCGATTCGCTCAGCGCCGCACAATTGATCCGGATGTAGGAGCCCTGGGCCCTTCTGCTTTTCTGATGGATCAGATAGGCGAAGAGCTCTTTGCCCGTCCCGCTTTCCCCACTGATTAAAACCGGTGCCGAGGTGGGAGCGATTCGTTTGGCCAGATTCGCCGTTTGAATCAGACTCGGACTGCCGCCCACAATCCTGTAAAGGCAATGTGTATCCTCATGAGCGGCGGCAATAGTTGAGACGTCGTGGTTCGGTAAAAAGGTATCCAGAAGGGCTTCTATCTTTTCGCGGTCCGGCGGCCTGGTCAGAAAATCACGGCAGCCCTGGCGGACGGCCCTGACCGCTGTTTCGACGACGTGCTGATTGTCCTGCGAGCCGGCCGCGCGGGCCTGGGCTATCATAACCACGGGCAGCTCCGGCCAGTTGGCTCGAACGTCGGCCAGCAGCTCAAAACCGTCCTGCGACCGATGGGACGTACCGGGCTGCGAGTCTATCGTGTCACCGGTAAACAGCAGATCGCAATCTCCCTTGTTGAGAAAATCAAGAGCGCTTTGCCTGTCGGCGACGAGTTGCCCGCGAATGCCCTTTCTGGCCAGAATCTCCAGCATGAATCGGGCGAGGGCGGGATCCCCGTCGGCTATCAATACGTTGGCAATATCTTCTTTTCTCTCCATGCTCAAGCCACCTGTTTCCACTTTATTGAGTTGCGGGGCGCTGCGTCTTGCCTGCGCTGACCAACGTGCGAGGATCGTCTTTGATGTACCACTCGATCAGTTTGCCTTCGGCCTGGGCCATGTACGTCCAGGGTGACTGGGGATATTCGCTCAGCAGTTGGCCGTACATCTTCGAAGCGGTCGGCCGGTTGCTGTTCCGCAGGCAGTTGCCGATTTGAAACAGGATCCAGGCCCTGTCGCCGGAGGCGTTGGCGTCGTTCGGATCCGCACGCTTCAGCGCTTCCTGGTAAAACACCGCGGCATCGGTCAGGTTGCCGCAGGAGAACAGGACCTCGCCCAGTTCGAGCGGACGATCCAGTTTCTCAGGATGCGGCAACAGTTCCTTGAGCATCTTCAGCGTTTCACCCTTGACCTGTTGGCGGGACGGCGCGGATTCGATTTCTTCGTTCGGATCTTCTCGGCGGACCGGCGTACCAAGTCCGTTCCGGGCGGGCTCAACGACCGCTGATTTCGCCGGGGCGGCCGATGGAGCCGCGGCCTGCTGCTGTTTCTCCGACCCAAATCGGACGGAGCGAACCTGCCCGATTATTTGCCTGAGCCTGCTGCCGCTTTCTTTGCCCTGGGGGGTCTCGTTGGCGTCGATGACGCGCATCTGCGCCCGCAGCAACTGCTGTACGCGAGGACGGTTCGGGTCCTGTGCAGCGGCCACGCCATCCGGAGGCAGCGGCTGCTGGATCTGGGTTGCCGTATTTGCAGAAGCAATATTCGTCAGGGACACCAGCAGATTCAGAGGCACAAAGGTGAGGCAGAAAATAAGGATGCATAAGTGGATTCTCGATTCTGGATTCTCCGGCGCTCCGGCATTTTTGCCGGATCCCCTGCGGGAGATTCTCGTCGAGCATCGAACATCGTGTATCGAATATCGAGTTGTTTTCATTTCCATTGCCCCGAAAGCGCCCGTGCAGCCTTGTCGTATTCTTTCTGCTGGCTATAAGCTGCGGCCAGTATTTGAAGCGTCTGTTGCCTGATCTCGGCTGATACGCCGGACTCCAGAAGCTGCAAACAAACGGATATGCTTTGTGCGCTTCGGCCGAGCTTCAGGCATACGTCGGCCAATTCCAACGCCGCGCTTTGCGCCAACAGTCCCGGCTCCGCAACGGCGAGTATCTCGCTCAAGCGGCTGCGCGCACGCTCCAAATCGCCGGCGGCAACGTGACACTGAGCCAGCTCAAAGGATATTTTGGCGTTTAACTGTGCATCTGAAACATATTCCGCCCGGTCGCGCAGAGAGACTATCGCCGTCTCAACGAGTCCCATCAACCGGAAAATTCTGCACTTGAGCACGAGCATTTCGATGGATTGCTCCTCAGACAGCGCAATCGAGCTGACGTTCTCCAATGCCTCAAGGGCTTCGACGAATTGCTCTTGTTCTATGTGACCTTTTACCAGCGCGCTGATGGCCTGGATATACTGTTCCCTTGAGCTTTGCGCGGTCAGTGCGTGCTGGAACGCATTGCAGGCCCGTTCGTATTGTCCCATCGCCAGATAGGTTTGGCCCAGCAGAAAGTACGCTGAATACAGGTTGGTGTTTCCGGCGGCGCCGGCTAACTGGATGTATCGGGTGAGCCATTTGCCCGCGTTTTCATACGCTTTCGTACCGTAGCAACATTCCGCGGCCCCGAGGGCGGAGGCCGTCTTTGATTCCGCGGACAACCCGAAATTGTAAACCCGCTGGTACAGTTGCGCCGCTTCGGCCGTCAGGCCCGCCTCCATCGTGGCGTCGGCCAGGCGAAGGTAAGCTTGCCCATAAACCTGAGTATCGGGATACTGCTCGATAAGCTGCCTCAGATCCTCTCTTGCGCCCTGGTAGTCACGCAGATTCGTTTTCAGCTTACTCGAATGTAACAGGGCGTACGGCGCCAGCGACGTTTGCGAGAAACGATTGGCCACCAATTTGTACTCCGCAATGGCTTCCGTTGGAAGTCCTATCCGGGATTGCAGCAGTCCCATGACAAAGTGAGCATTTGTGACGCGCTTATCGCTGTAAAACGTCAGGACGAATTTCTGCCAGAGGGAAATAGCCTGCTGACTCAGAAAGGTCAAATGCTCGTCCAGTGATGCATACGCAGTCGGATCCGAGATGGAGACTTTCAATTTGCCGTCGGGAGTGTCTTCCGGACAGGCCAGCAGGCCGGCGCATCCGGCGGCCGTCAGGACAACCTGGTGGGCCGTGGCCGCGGGCAGATACAGGCCGACGGGTCGCTGCCGCTGAGCGCCATCTTCCGGATCTGGCCCCGATGTTTTCTCCAAAGCCCAGCGGAGATCGATAACCGCACTGGCGGCAAATTTTGCCATCAGCTCCTCGACGGGCGCCCCGTATGAGGTCACCGACCAGCGAGGCGGATCGCTCTCGGGATCCAGTTTCCGGATTTTGGGATCGAGCAATCCCTGGCCCAGGTGCTCCGAGCCGGATTCCAGTACTTCACGCAGGGCCGACTCCTGGATTTCGGCAAAAGGATCCATCGCCGCACTGGCGCTGCTCCATAAGTCATCCGGAAGGTCCGCATCGGCGTTGCTGAGCATCAGGATATGGCGCGAGAGACATTCGGCAACGAGGAAATGGCAATCGCACTCGAAGGACAGTGCCCAGTCATCGTCGAAGTTCACTGCCTTGATCAGGGCCAGGGCGTTATAGGCTCTGGTTCTGGCTCTCAAGAATCGTTTTCTTTGTATTTCAAGCAGGCTCAGATGATAGTTGGAGACGACCCTGACGGCGGGCGAGCGACTCTGCGAGACGACCGACAGTATCCGGCTGGCCTCCTCAGGGTCGCCCAATTCCTTTGCACATAGAGCCATTTCCAACTGAAGAAAATCCCGCAGGAGCTGATCGCTTGCCGGAAGCGCCTGGCGAAGCTGGTCATACGCGGTGTAAGCTTTGTCATATTCCCTTTGCAGAAAGAAACCGCGGGCAACTTCTAAAGAGAACGATTGTGCAGGCAGGAATCTGGGCCTGGGCTCTTGAATCGGTTCCCGTACGACCGGCGGCGAATCGGCGGCCGCCGGCTCAAGAGCGGGCGATTGGGGGGCTTCCGGCTTCGTTTGGTCGGTGGATCTCGAGGGTTCGGCCTCCGGACGCCCGCCGGCTCGGAACAGCCCATGCAGGATGATAAGGATGGCAATCACGATGCCCGCGGTCAGGGCCTTCTGAAGGGGCGACAAGCGTTCGTATGAACCGGGGCCTTCCTGAGACGGCTTTATGACGACGGGCCGGGTCGCGGGCTTCTGGCGGCTGGACTCATCCAGGAGCTTGTAGAAATCCTCGTCCCCGACGAACACATCCCGCTGCGAAAGCTGCCTGGGGCTATCCGCGTCCCATGAATTGACTTCGAGATTTTCCCCGGGCGCAGCGTCTGCAAACAGCTCACTGTCGGACTGCAAGTCGGAAGAACTCTCGTCGAGAGCGTTTTTTTCGTTTTCTGTCGCCATACTGTCCAGCTTCGCCCCGCATCCGGACGGAAATGAATGTTAGCTGTCCGGCAGTATGGGGGCGTATTTCACATACGTTACCTGGCGAGAACAGCAATAATCGTGCCAGGCGAGGGCATGCTGGAAAGGTGATTGCAATTCATTGATTTCCAGCCCATAAAGCCTGCTTGCCGGATCAGATGCGATGGATTGGGCCGGGAGAAAATGTCAGGATTCTATACGAGCCGATAGATTTTCTGACAAAGCAAAAAAGTGGTGCAGCCGGGGAGTATCAGCAGGTAAAGGCAAACTCGGATACGGGCGAGGTCGCGGCGTTCTCGGCCGGCTCGGCGGCCGCATGCGAATCCTTCGTGATATTGTACTGCTTGACCTTGGCGTAGAGCGTGGCTCGGGTTATGCCAAGCAGAGCCGCGGCACGAGTTTTCTGCCAGCCGGTTTCACGCAACGCACGAGAAATCAACTCGCGCTCGGCTTTGGCAAGTGAAAAACCCTTCATGATCCCCGCCGCCGGGTTCTCCGATGCCTGAGCGGATTCAGCCGGGTCGATCACGATGCCGTTCAACCCGATCTTGTCCGTAGTCTCCAGCAGGATCGCCCTGTCGATAACGTTGCGCAGCTCGCGAATGTTGCCGGGCCAGTCGTGTTTTTCCAGCGCCTCCAGGGCTAACGGCGTTACGGACGTCACCTTATTCGACCTCTCCGGGCAGATCGTCGATGTTTCGACAAAATACTGGGCCAGAAGCCGGATGTCCTCCCGGCGCTGCGGCGAGCGCAACGGAGCCAGAATGATGGGGCTGATATTCAGGCGATAGTACAGGTCTCGCCGAAAGTGATTGGCCTGAACTTCGCTCTTGAGGTTGCGATTACTCGAAGTCATGAGGGTGGCGTTGCAGGGCGTGTCTTTGATGCCTCCGACTTTGCGGAACGTCCTTTCCTGAAGGACGCGCAGCAGCTTGGCCTGCAGGTCCATCGGCATTTCGGAGATCTCGTCGAGAAAGAGCGTGCCGGACCCGGCCAATTCCAGAAGTCCCGTCTTGTCGCGGTCGGCTCCCGTGAAGGCGCCTTTGACGTGACCGAACAGCTCGCTTTCCAGCAGGGTGGCGGTCAGCGCGGCGCAGTTGACCGCTACAAACGGATCATTCGGATGCCGGACCAGATGCACCGCTTTGGCGGCCAGCTCCTTGCCCGTGCCTGTTTCCCCGACGATCAGAATCGGGTCGCATCGGCTGGCGGCTACCAGGCGAATCATCCTGAGGGTACTGAGAACGGCCTGGCTTTTACCGGCCATACATACCAAACCGGCCAGGTCTTCTGAGAAGAAGCGATTGGCGGAACATGCAGTGCTTGCCGGCAAAAGCCCTGCTTCGCGGCAGGCGGCCGGCTTGTCAATCGGGTATTTGCTCTCTATCGTCTCTATGGTGCGCTCCAGCCTGCTGTAGTCTTGCTTTCCGTGCAAATGGTCATGACTTCCGGGTGTATGGATTCGATAAACGACTCCGTGTCACTATCGTCGCTTTTGATCGTCTCAATAAGAACGTCAACAAAATTATTATCGGCCCTGAAGCTCCTGGTCACGGCTGTTGAACCAGGCGCCAACTTCGGGTTTGCCGCCTGCGGCAGCGATTCCGCGTGAACCTGTCCTTTCCAAGAGTATAAGCGTTACGTGTCATCTTCTTTTTGTTCTTGTGTTCTGTGGGTCCATGCGTCTCATAAATCGTGTACAACCCAAAGCCATAAATCGACAGACAGATGGGGACAACTTTAATCTTTTTATGGGACGGGCCAATAATGTCACTCGATCGTCTCAATGATCTCACAGACACAGATCGTTTTGTGATGTTATAGGACATTGCGATTGAGCACGGGACGTGCGTGCTGTGGGTCCTCGTGTGCGACTTGCCGGCAGCACTCGCCGCGGGACGGCGCCGATTCTTATAGGACCTCTGAGCACAGCGAGGCCGGGCCTACGCAGACAAACAGACCTCCGTATCATGCGCGCCGCGACGCGGCAGAATTTTCCCGATACAGGAAGATCTATCCTTGCCGGCGAGTGACATCGAGTGCCTGCTTCCGGATCATCACGCTTTTATGAATTTCTGTAACATCCGCTGGCGTTGAGAGTTGCGTATTCCATGCCCCACCTGCCGCTTCGAGGTGGCACGACAATTGCTCTGCTGCATTCACGGCGTGTGCCGGGGTCCGGCCCAGAAACGTCGAGACCTGAAATCCCGGCACGTTGTAGTATCAGGTTGACAAAAGAATAAAGAAAGGCAGAAAAGTCATGGATTCGTCCTCCGTTATAAACAGCGCCAGCAGCATCCAGATGGACTATATGAAACTTCTGATTACGCAACTGCGAAACCAGAATCCTTTGGAGCCGCTGGATAACAATGAAATGGCTTCTCAGTTGGCGCAGTTCTCACAACTGCAGCAGCTCGAGTCCATGAACACCAGCTTTTCCAACGTCCTGGCGACCACGGAGCACACGTATGCCAACTCGCTGATGGGCAAGGAGGTTTCGTTCGCCGCGGAAACGCAAACGGGGACTCAGGAAATCGTCAGCGGGACCGTCGGGGAGGTGTACAACAACGTCAAAGGCCAGATCCTTCTGGCTGTCGGGGATTATCGCCTCGCTTTGGAAGACGTCATATCGGTCAAGAACTGATTCGGGTTTTACGAGGCTCGATATAAGGAGAAACGGACATGAGTTTTGCATTGTCAGCGGGAGTGACCGGGCTGCAGGCCCACCAGAAAATGCTTGATATTGCCGGTAACAACCTGGCCAATGTCAATACGACGGCTTTCAAGGCCAGCAGCGTAACCTTTTCTGATCTGCTCAGTGAGACCATCAAAAAAGCGTCACAACCGACAACCGGCGTCGGCGGTACCAACCCGCAGCAGATCGGCAGCGGCGTCGGCATTGCGAACATTACGCCGAACATGCTGCAGGGAAACATCGTCAATACGGGTAATCCTCTGGACATGGCCATCGAAGGAGAGGGGTATTTCGTACTGAGCAATGGTCAGCAGGAGGTGTACTCGCGTTCGGGTTCGTTTGCCGTTGACGCAAACGCGAGCTTGGTTGACCCGGCCACAGGTTATCATGTCCAGCGGATTGGCTCGGAAGGTGAAATCAACGGTTTTCAGACCCCCGGCAGCAGCGAGCTCCACGTCCCCTACGACGTCGCCATGCCCGCCAAAGCCACGACGCAGGTTATCATATCAGGCAATCTAAGCGCGGATGCGGCGTTCGCCACAACCCAAACCCAGGTGATTACGTCCGATCTGGCTTACACCTACAACAGCGGAACCTCCGCCACGTCCGCGACGCTCATCAAGGATCTTGACCAGTACAGCGGCACCTTAACCGCGGGCACCATTACGATCAGCGGTTATGACAAGGACGGCACGGACTTCGACACGGGCCTGACCCTGGCGATTGACGCAACCACTACGATGGGAGACCTCATCGACCATTTGAACACGAACGTCCTTGACGGATCCACGGCTTCTTTGATCAACGGGCAAATCCGGATCACCGATGACACCAGCGGCTACAGCAGAACCGACATGACCTTGTCGTATGCCGGCGACGGCACGCTGGAAATACCGTCGTATTTTGAAATATCCACCGTCGGAGGAGAAGAATCCAAGAACATCAATATCACCGTCTATGATTCTCAGGGCGGCAAGCACGTTCTGTCCGGCGCTCTTGTCCGGACCGATACGGCCAACACGTGGGATATGGTTCTGACCTCCCTGACCGGCGACGTCAGCGGAATCACAATGGCGAATCGGCGAATCGAGGATATAACCTTTGACGCCAGCGACGGCTCTTACGCCGGCCTGGGTGGTTCGGATTCGGCCCAGTTTGTCATCACCTTTGCACATGATACCGCGACTCCACAAACCATCGAGATTGTCCTGGGTACCGCGGGCAAGCTGGACGGCCTGACACAGTTTGCAGGCAACTCCACGGCCGTCGCAAGAGACCAGGATGGTTATGAGGCAGGCAGGCTCTCCACGCTCTCGGTCAACAACGAAGGAATACTCATCGGCGCATTTTCCAACGGTATCAAGAGAAACATCGCCACCTTGCAGATCGCGCTGTTTCAGAATACCTCCGGCCTGGAACGCATCGGCAACGGGTACTATATCCCGTCTGCGAACTCCGGTGAGGCCATCGCCACACAGGCCATGACCGGCGGCGCCGGAACGATTCACGGCGCCTCTCTGGAGAAGTCCAACGCTGACGTGGCGACCGAGTTCGTCAATATGATTCAGGCCCAAAACGGATTCCAGGCCAATGCCAGAACGATCCGGGTGGCCAACGACATCCTGCGGGAGCTGACCAGCCTGATCCGGTAATGATTCTGAAAGTTTGAGATGACAACGGCACCTTTAATAGCTGCAGGACTGAACGCTGTGACGAGGGCGTTTGCGCCCCTTGAGCGGTGGGACGCCCTGCGGCGGCTTGACAGCGGTTTCACGACGCAACGCTGGTTCATTCTCGCGTGCGCGGGGGTCGTCGTTGTCTTGACGGCGCTGCTGATTGTTGTCAGCCTGCACCGTGCGGCCAAGCTGCGAAGACTGAGCGGCTGGTTATTCTTCGAGTACGCCGGCCGGCTCGGCCTGACGGGGCGAGAGTGCCAGATTCTGCAGAATATCGCGGCCCGAACGAAACTCGCAGGCGCCGAGTTGATTTTCACAATGGCTCCTGCGTTTGAGCGGGGAGCCGCTCAGATGATGAAAGAGACTCTTGCGGCGCAGGGAGCCGAAAAGAGCACACGGCTGAACGCCGAGCTGTCGACTCTGCGCCAGAAGCTTGGTTTTGAGAAGCGGCAGGACGTCTTGACGGGTTCGGCTTCGAAGCCCGGCAGCCGTCAGATCCCCACAGGTAAAAAGCTGTACGTGACGGGCCCCGGCAGAACGGGCCCGGCCGATATCGAGTGCACCGTCATAAAGAATGACGACATCGAGTTTGCGGTCAGACTGGCCCAGCCGCCGGAATGTAATCCGGGCGAGTTTTGCTGCGTGCGCTATAATTTCGGCGCCTCGGTCTGGGAGTTCGATGCTGTTGTGGTGAGCTGCCACGGCGGCATTCTCGTTTTCGGGCACAGCAACGACGTGCGGTTCATCAATCGTCGGCGCTTTCTGCGAGTCCCGGTCAGCCACCCGGCTTTTATCGCACGGTTCCCATTCGCCAGAACTTTGCCGCGGGACAATGATGGAGTTTCGCAGCAGGGCTCGGCGCGGACCTCCGGGGAGACCTGGGGCCCGCCGCAATTCGTCCCGGCGGAAGTGACTGAACTGGCCGGCCCCGGCCTGCGCGTCGAGGCCCCGCTGGAAGTTAAGGTGGGCGAAAGAGTGGTGGTCATACTGAAAATCAGCGACGGGACGGAGCCGCATTCCACGGCGCACCGGGACGGAATGTCACCCCGGTCGCGCGAGCTTCAGAGCGGCCGTACGAAACCGTCAAGAATAGTTGAAGACATCGGGCAGGTCAGACGCACCGAGGCCACAGAAAACGGCTTTTCCATAGCCGTCGAGCTGATGGGGCTGAGCGACTCAAACGTGAGCGAGCTGATTCGTGCGACAAACGCAGCGTCCGTAAAGGCCGGCGCCAGGACTCGGGACGCCGCCGCTTTCGACGGTGGGGATTATGAAACGGCGGACGCTCCGGAGCCGGCCCTTGTACGAGGAACTTGAAAATGTCACTGATCTCAGAGCAGGTTAGTACAAGTATTGACGCCCTGACGCGGGAGTTCAACATTATCGCGCACAATCTGGCCAATGTGAGCACGGCCGGATACAAGCGCCAATGCAATGCCTTCTCAAAATCGCTTGGGACGCAGGACCCGCAGAGCTATTCACCCGGCGACATCGAGCTGAATTCGACGCTTGATTTTTCTCAGGGCGGCGTGACCGAGACGGGCCGGCCGCTGGATTTTGCCTTGTACGGCAAGGGCCTGTTCGTGATCGAAACGCCCGACGGGCCGCTCTACACGCGTAACGGCACCTTCCTGACCAATCAGAACAATCAGATTGTGGATTCTCTCGGTCGGATCGTAGCCGGCCAGGCGGGCCCCATCACTGTGCCGAACAACGCGGACCTCTCACAGCTCAGTGTTACCGGCGACGGAAGCATCAGCGCCGGCGGCACGGCGATCGGGAAATTCAGGCTGGTGGACTTCCCGGACGACCAGGACAAGCTGGTGCCCGCGGGGAATAGCTGTTATCGGATGCCGGATGCGAATATCGCCCCGGTCCCGGCCGAACAGGTGGTTGTCAGGCAGGGCTATCAGGAAGCCTCCAACGTCAAAGTCGTCGATGAATTGGTGGATATGATATTGGTGTCCAGACTCTACGAAGCGAACATGAAATCCCTTTCAGCCGAGAGGGATGCCTCCGGCAGTCTTATGAACGTGGCCATGGGCTAAACAGACCGTGGGCCAACCAGGAGAATAACGACATGATGAAAGCATTTTCCACGGCGGCGACGGGCATGATGGGCCAGCAGATGCTGGTGGACGTCATCGCCAATAATCTCGCCAACGTCAATACCACGGGTTTCAAGCGAAGCCAGATCAATTTTCAGGATTTGCTTTACGTTACGATGAAAGAGCCCGGAACGGAAGTGGCGTCGGGCATCAATTCTCCCAGCGGCACGGAATTCGGCAGCGGCGTCTATGCAGCCTCTACCGTCAAAGTCTTTACGGCCGGCGAGCTTGAGAATACGACTCGCCCTCTCGATATTGCTGTTTCGGGCGAGGGTTTTATTCAGGTCACAACGCCGAACGGCGATTTGCGCTACACCCGCGACGGATCTCTCCAGATCAACGCCAACGGTCAATTGGTAACCACGACCGGATATGCCATCGAGCCGGCTATCAGCATTCCGACGGACGCCGCCTCGGTGAGTATCGAGAAGGACGGGGGCGTCAACGTAATGGATTCTTCGGGGACGCAATCGGTTGTGGGCACGCTTCAGTTGGCGCGTTTTCCGAACGCCTCGGGCCTTTCGAGTGAGGGAGACAATCTGCTCTCGGAAACGCCGGCAAGCGGCACGCCGACCACCGGCACGGCGGGGGAAAACGGATTCGGCACCATCCTTTCGGGTTTCCTGGAGAAGTCAAACGTTCAAATGGTCACGGAGCTGGTCAATCTGATTAACGCCCAGCGCGCCTATGAGATCAACTCGCGGGCCATCAGGGCCGGCGATGACATGCTCCGAACGGCCAGCCAGATCGTCAGATAGGTAATCTTATGATACCAAGCAGCGGTACAGCAATACGAGCACATAAGAGCACAAGGGTCGTTGTCGCGTGCGTGATGACGGCTCTGGCCCTTTTCATCCAAGCGTCAGCGGCCGAGCAGCCCGACGTCTCACGGACCCAGTCCGGCCTGAAGGTCTATCTGCCCAGAGAGGTCACGGTCAGGGACTCGTCTCTAACCCTGGGCCGGGTCGCCGTCATCCAGGGTCAGGAATCGCTGGTGGCCAGGGCCGGCCAGATCGCCCTGGGACGGATTTCCACGCCGGGCCAGGATATGATCATCGACAGGCCGACTATCCTGAGCCGACTGGCGTCCAACGGCATTCCCGCGTCGATGGTGACGCTGAGCGGCGCCGATGAAATCGCCGTTAAGCAGCAGTTTCAAACCATCAGCAGTGATGAAATCGTTTCTCTGGCGGGGTCCTTCCTCCAGAACCAGCGTCCCGCTCCATCCGTTTCTCAATGGAGCACCCTACGCAAGCCGGAGAGCTTCGTTGTCCCCGGTGCGGACAAAAAGGTAAGGTTTTCTCCCCGGCTCATCGACAGCGGCACCGCGAACCAGGCGACTGTTGAGATCGGCGTATTCGCCGGCGATGAGAAAATCGGCGAGCGGCAAGTCACGTTCGCCTTGAAATACGAGTCTCGACAGGCCGTCACAAAGGCGGATATTCCTGCCGGCGCGGTGATCGGCCCTGAAAATGTCGAGATTCAGAAGAAACAGTCGGACTATCCCGAGCCGGCCGACTGGAAAACGCCGTACGGTCTGATCGCCAAGCGCCGGCTGGCGGCGAACACGGTCCTGCGTCCGTCGATGATGGGACCGGCTGAATCTCCGACCGTCGTCGAGCGAAATCAGAATGTGGTCATACGAATTGAAAGACCGGGCTTCGTAATTACGGCTGCCGGAAAAGCGATGCAGGACGGCAAAGCCGGTGAGTACATAAAGGTTCGAAACGCCGATTCGCAGCGAATCATTGTGGCAAGGATCAACGTCGATGGAAGCGTCGAGCCGGTGCAGTAAAAGGACCAATCCACGGGATTAAGGTCGAAGACTCGAAAAAGGGGCGACAATGGACAATAAGAAAACAGTTTTGGTACTTTCGCTGGCGGTTTTTGTGATTACTTCAACGGCCTGCTCGCGGGCGGGCTCTATCTGGGCCAAGCGCGACAAGAACATGAAGGCCATATATGCGGACGACGTGGCCCGGCAGATAGGCGATGTTCTGACGATCAAAATCAGCGAGGACAGCAAGGTTGACAACAAAGCCAAAAGAGACATGCAAAAAGGAACCGATCGGTCCTCCTCTTTCAACGGGAAGCTGGGCAATTTCGCAGACCTCGGCGATTTCGGCATGGCGGCTGAATCGGACAATGAGCTGAAAAGCAAGGCCGACTACAAAGACGAGCGCAAGTATAAGGACAGTATCACTGTCGTCGTCATGGACATCCTGCCGAACCGGAACCTTATTGTCATGGGGACTCGCAACCGCGACATCGGGGGAGACATTCAGACGATCGAGGTCAGCGGCATCGTCCGGCCGAGCGACGTTGCATTCGACAACACCGTCAGGAGCGAGCAGGTTGCGGACTTTCGCATCGTCTCGAAGAACGGCGGGGTCTCGGCGCCCTTCACCAAACCGGGCTGGCTCGGCAGAATATTTGACATTATCTGGCCGTTCTGAGGTCTTCATCAGGGTCCGTTGGATTGTTTGAGAGTAACAACGTATGAAATCAGCAATGAGCGAAAAACGACAGAGTATTGCAGTCCTTATGATGTGTGCCGCAGCGGCGTCCACACTCATCTGTGGCGTGGGACAATCGGAACGCATCAAGGACATCGTCGATATTCAGGGCCTTCGCGGCAACGCGCTTTCGGGGGTAGGTTTGATAGTGGGCCTGGCTGGTACCGGCGATACGACGCTGCTCTCGAGGCAGATGCTGACGAACCTGCTGAGGGATTCGGGCCTTGTTCTTAATCCCACGAATCTGACCGGCGGGAACGTGGCCGTTGTTTGGGTGACGGCCGAGCTGGGACCTTTCGCCCGCCAGGGCTCGCGAATCGACGTGGACGTCTCGGCGATAGGAGACGCCAAAAGTCTGCAAGGCGGAAAACTGCTGCCGACGCCTCTCAAAGGCCTTGATGGGCAGACTTACGCCGTGGCCGATGGAGGCGTTTCGATCGGCGGCTGGACGGCGACCGGCGATAAGGCCTCGATCACCAAGAACCACCAGACGGTCGGACGCATTCCCGACGGCGCGATCGTCGAAAAAGAGGAAATCGCGACCTTTGTCGAACAGATCGGCGGCAACCGGGTGATTACGCTGAATCTCAGAAACGGCGATTTCTCGACCGCCCGGCAAGTCAGCGAGGCCATCAACCAGGACTATCCGGACAGCGCCGTCGTTATTGACGGCGGAACCATCCAGATAACGGTCCCAGGTGATATTGCTCAGGAGGGTATCGCCGGCTTCATCGATGACATTACGAAACCCGAAGTGACGGTCGATATTCCTGCCATGGTCGTTATCAACGAGCGCACGGGCACCATCGTGGTCGGCGAGAAAGTCGGCATATCGGCTGTCGCGATTTCGCAGGGCAGCCTTGTGGTCAAGATCAAGGAGACGGAGCTGGTTTCCCAGCCGACGGCTCCTTTCTCGGATTCAGGCACGACGCAGAAAACTCCCGATACGATGATCGGGGTCGAGGAAAATCAGGCGTACCTGATTCCCGTATCGCGCTCGGTGACCGTCTCGGAACTGGCCAAGAGCCTCAACGCCATCGGGGCAACGCCGACGGACCTGATCGCGATTTTCAATGCCCTCAAGAAGGCCGGAGCTCTTCAGGCCAAACTGGTGATTATGTAGGAGCCGTTCCATGGATAGCGCCGCCCAATTACTCCTGACCCAGCCCGTTGTGCCGCCGACGCCGATGGAATATCTTTCGAAGGCGGAGCTGGCAAACGTTCCAGAGGATAAAAAGAAACAAGGCGCGAAGGATTTTGAGTCGGTTCTGCTCAATAAGCTGATGGACCAGATGAAAAATACCATTGGAGACTGGGGCTTCGAGAGGGACGGCGCCTCCGAGCAGGTCCAGGGGCTGTTCTGGCTGTACCTTTCCCAGGACGTGGCCAATAACGGCGGCATAGGATTGTGGAAAGAGATATACCAGTTCCTGACCGCCGGCGATCAGACGAACGCAGCGGAGAAGCTGCCGGAGGGGCGTATATGAATACCATAGCAATAGAAGAAAAGGTCGATGAGCTGCTGGCGTGTCTCGACAAGGATGCGCAGCGCGTCCAGGAGAGCTTGTCGCAGTTGACCGAGCTTCGCACGCTGGTCATCAAACGGGACGACGTCGCTCTCGGTAAGCTCCTGGAGAACATCCAGGCCGGATCGGACCGCTACAGGACCCAGGAATCACAGCGGCAGTCCATCCGAACGGACCTGGCCTCCGTGCTCGGATGCAACCTGGAGCACATCACCTTGTCGGTGCTCGAGAAAAGCCTGTCAAAAGCAAAAAGAGAGCAGGTCAGCCGGATGCAGACCAGGCTCAAATTGCTGGTCCAGCAGCTCAGGAAAGAATATCTGAGCACCGCTTTGCTTGTGTCGGAATGTTCCAGGCTAAATAACATGCTTTTGAAAAGCATTTTTAACGTGGGCGGGACGGGGGATGTGTATTACAACGCCAACGGCGTAACCCGACGGCAGACGGGCCTGACTTTTGTGAATTTGCAATTATAGAAAACGTCGTCCAGCGCCCGCGAGGCCTGAGTTTCGAGCTGCGGGGCCGGATGGAAAGTTTAAGAACCGTCGTCCGGACAAGAGTTCAGATATGGATAGTTTCGGCATAGGGCTCAGCGGGCTTAGTGCGGCCCAAAAGGCTTTTGAGATCATCGGCAACAACATTGCCAACGCAGCGACGGAGGGCTATCACCGTCAGGAGATAAACCTCAGTCCGGCGTTTTCGTCTCAGATCGGTCCGGTCCTTCTGGGCGGAGGCGTCGATGTGGCCAGCATCCCCCGGATGATCGACGGCCTTCTGCAGAAGGAAATGTTCAAGCAGTATTCGCTGTCGGAGCAGGTCTCCCATGAGCTGGCCACGCTGCAAATGGTGGAAAGCGCCTTCGGGGAACTGTCCGGCCGCACGGGCCTGAGCACGGCTATTGACGAGTTCTTCAACGCCTTGCAGGATCTTTCCGCCCATCCCGCCGAAGCGATATGGCAGTCTCAGGCGGTGACCGCCGCCGAAACGATGACCTCCCAGTTCAGAACCATGGGGGATTTTCTCACGAACCTGGAAACGCAGATCAAGCTGGAAGCTGACAATACCGTCGAAGAGATTAATGCCCTGGTCGTCAGAATAGCCGATCTCAACGACACCATAAAAAGACATGAAATCGGCGGCGGGCAAGCCAACAATCTGAGGGACCAGAGAGACCAGGCCATCACTGAGCTGTCTAAACTCATCAGCGTAGAGACGCAGTCGAGGGAATATGGCGTCGTGGACGTCAGTGTCACCGGCATACCGGTGGTCACCAGCACGTCCGCTTTCCAACTGGAGGTGGGTCTAAGGGAAGACCTGGACCTGGGTATCGGCGTTGCAGGCGACTCCAACTATAACATAACCGTCAGCGGCGGGCGACTGGGGGCATTGTTATCACTGAAAAATGATCTTCTTTCTGATATTCACGGCGACCTGGACAGCCTGGCCAGTTTAATCATACAACAGGTCAATGAATACCACGTCCAGGGCGTGGGTTCGGACGGCTCTTTTACCTCGCTGGCCGGCTGGTCGATGAGCAGCGAAACACTGGCTGATTTTGACCCGCCCGTGTCCGACGGCAATATCTACATAAGAGTCACGAACACAAGCACCGGAGAAATCACCCGGACGGCCGTATCTGTCGATGCGTCCGTGGATACGTTGTCCACCATAGCGGCGGAGATCACGGCGATCACCGGCGTGAACGCTTCGGTATCCGATTCGAAGCTTCATATCCTGGCCGAAGCGGGCTACGAGTTCGATTTCCTGCCCGCCGTTCTGCCGTTGCCGACGGACAGTGACTTTACCGGAACAACGTCGCCGCCGACGGTGTCCATGTCCGGAATCTACACGGGCACAACAAACCAGACGTTCACGTTTACGGTATCGGGTACGGATTCCATCGGAAACGGAAGCCTCCAGCTTACCGTGACCGACGGGGATGGAAACACGGTTACGATATTGAACATCGGTTCCGGTTACGCCGCGGGCGACACGCTTAACCTGGGCAATGGAATCCGCATAGCGCTGAGCGCCGGCGACCTGGCCGACGGCAACACGTTCGAAGTCGATGCTTTTGCAGACACGGACACATCGGGGGTTCTGGCCGCGGCTGGAATCAACACCTTTTTTTCGGGCGACAACGCGTCAGACATTGCGGTCAGCTCGGACATATTGGCCGCACCCGGCCGTATTGCCGCGTCGCTGGGTGCGGACATGACGGACAATGCCAACGCTCTGCGGATGGAGGCCCTGCGAAATGAGGCGGCCAGTAGTTTGGATAACATGACGCCCGGAGAGTTCTATCGTCGGATGACGGCGGACATCGGTCAGCGGGTGGCTATCCGGCAGATTCACCAGAACAATATCGAAGCGATGGTCCAGAGCATTGCCAATCAGCAGAACGAGGTCAGCGGTGTCAACATCAACGACGAAGCCGCCCGGCTGCTGATTTTCGAGCAGATGTTCAAAGCCATGGCCAAGTATCTGACCACGATTCAATCGTCGCTTACGGCTGTTATGCAGATAATATGACATGGGGCGTCCTTTGGAAGGCGCCGCCGGGACGGCTTGTTTGACAAATGAGCGGAACACTGAACAACATATACAATAACGTCAACTATGCTTTACATCTGCATAGTGAAGCCATGACGCGGCTGCAGGAACAGGCATCTACCGGCTCTTGCATCAATCGAGTTTCCGACGATCCTTCCGCCGCCTATCGGGTCATGGGACTGAACACTCAGGAAAGGTCCCTGACTAACTATACAGACAATCTTTCGGAGGTCATCAGCCTCCTGGATCTTTCTTCGACGGCTATTGAGGAGATTGCTTCGGCGCTGACCGAGACGAGGACGCGCCTGACTCAAATCGCCGGCGGCATCTACGGCGAAGACGCCAGAGAAAGAGCCGCCGAAGGAATCAACGATATATTGGAGCAGATAGTGTCATTGGCCAATACGAAGCACATGGGCCAATATGTGTTCGGCGGAGGAGACCTCCGCTCCGCGCCTTATCAGATCGAGCGCACGGACGGAGAAATCACCGCCGTGACGTACCAGGGCAGCTACGAAAAACGAAACATAGAAGTGGCCTCCGGCGTCCGATCGTCTGCTTTTTACGTAGGGGATGACATCTTCCGCTCCGATAATCGAGGGGAGCTGGTCTTCCTGGGCGACACCGGCGCCAAAGCGGGCACGGGAACCTCCAGTGTGCGCGGCGATACCTGGCTGATGGTAACCGGCTCGGCCGGCAATTATAACCTTTCCATCGACGACGGCGCGACGGTTTTCAATACCGACGGCACGGATACCAACCTAGCGGTCACGAATTCGGCGACGGGTGAGATTCTCTATGTGGACACCACCGCAATAACCGGCACGGGTGTCGATCTGGTGCGGGCCCCAGGCACTTATGACGTATTCAACACGCTCATCAGTATCCGAGACATACTGAAAAATGAAAAAGGACTTTCCGGCGCTCAATTGCGGGAGCTGCAGGATAGCGCCCAGCTCTCACTGGAAGAAATCTCCGGACTGATCGTCCAGGCCGAGGTCTCGGTGGGCTCAAGAATCGGCTTCCTGGATAATCTCAAGGACAGCCTCAAGAACCTCAAGTATGACACAGAGGATGAAACGACGCGCCTGCAGGAGGCCGACATCGCGCAAATCGCCATCGACATATCCCGCCGTGAGATTCTATACCAGATGTCTCTGTCGGTGGCCGGCAAACTCATGTCCGTATCATTGCTGGACTTCATCCAGTAACCGTTTATGACCGGTTCCAGACGGCCTTCCGGGCCGACTGTCTGATATTTATACAGATTTCACGGGGGGTACCGCGAAATAGCCAATAAATCCCAGTGCCGCCTCACGGCACGGAATTTGCTAAAAGAGCTACGAAGGCTTCGGTTCTTTGTGTAAGGATAATGCGCATAGCAGGACTTTAAGGGAGTAACGTAGATGACAATGGAGTCAAATTCGAGCCCGGCCGGCGGGCAGGTGGGCAGCGCCGGTTCACAAAATCTGAACCCCTACGACAGAGGTCTGCAATTAGCCGAAGCCGGCAAGTACCAGGAGGCCCTGGCCTGCATGCGGGAGCATCTTCGAACGGTCCCGCAGGATTCACAGACTCTGAACGATATCGGAGCCATTCTTCATTGCCTGGGCCGCTCAAACGAGGCGATAGATCATTTCACCAGGGCGCGGTCCCTGCGAAAGGACTCGCCCGAGATCGTATGGAATCTGGTCGAGGCGTATCTTGCCGCCGGCAGGCCTAACGAGGCGGCGCTGCTCTTTGCCGATATGGAACGGATGGGCGTGCTGAACGTGGACGTCCTCAACAGGACGGCCAACACGTTCCTGAATCAGAATAACAAAGCGGACGCCCTCGAAACACTGCTTCGCTCGCTGCGCATCTGCCCCAACCAGGAAATCCTGCAGCCGATGCTCCAGGTTATTCGTTCCAAGAGGCCGAAACTGGCGTTTTTCTGCGGCGGCGACGGTATGGCCTTTCTCGATGAAATCGTCGAATTCACAAAGCAGCGCTTCGAAGTGCGTCTTTTCGATGGCCGGACGGAGGAAGAGCTGCGCCAATTGATGGAATGGAGCGATATTTCGTGGTTCGAGTGGTGCACGAATCTTGCCGTGATAGGCTCAAGGCAGCCAAAGGTCTGCAAGAACATCATCCGGCTGCACCGCTACGAGGCGTATGAGCTGTGGCCCCAGCACATCAACTGGGCCAATATCGACATCCTGCTCACGGTCGGCAACAGTTTCGTCAAAGAGGCTCTGCTTGACAGAGTTCCACATCTTGAAAGCACAACCTCGCTGATCACTATCCCGAACGGTGTGAATCTGGAGAAATTTGCGTTTACCAGACGCCAACGGGGCAAGAACATCGCATTCCTGTCCAACCTGCGAACCGTCAAGAATCCTCCCTTTATCCTGCAATGTATGCAGAAGCTTCACTATATCGATCCTCAGTATCGCCTGTTCTTTGCGGGGATGTTCCAGGATGCCACGCTCGAGCAATACCTCAGGCACATGGTCAAAGCTCTCGATCTTTGCGACGTGGTGTCTTTCGACGGATGGCAGCCCGACGTTCGTTCATGGCTTGCGGACAAGCACTACATCGTTTCGACCAGCCTTATTGAAAGCCAGGGTATGGGATTGTTGGAAGCGATGGCCTGCGGCCTCAAGCCGGTGATCCATAATTTCCCCGGCGCCGGCCAGACCTTCCCGCCGGAATTCATCTTCAACATCGCCGAGGAATTTTGCGCCCAGATTTGTTCTGATACATACGAACCCGAAAAGTATCGCAGATTCGTCGAAGAGCGGTATGCGCTGAATACGACGTTGAGCAAAATCAATAATATCTTCACACGGTTCGAAGCCGAGATCGATTCTCGCCAAAGCGATGCCGGGCGTTACAGTCCCCCGCAGGATTTTGAGCCCGTCTGGGTCGGACCGGCCGCAGGAATTTCTTCCGCGGCGTACGAAAGTAACGCGATCAGGTAAATGTTCGCAACATAGACAATCTCAGATGTACCTGGAATGGCAAAAAACGACGATAAAAAAACCGGGCCGATGGTGAGCGTGATTATCCCGACGTTTAACCGGCCCCACTATCTGCCCCTGGCCCTGGCCAGCATTCTGCGCCAGAGCTACCAGAACCTCCAGGTCATTGTGGTCAACGACGGCGGCGTTGATGTGAGCCAGGTCGTCCAGTCGTTTCGCGACTCCCGTTTGACGTTGATTAATCGCAAACAAAACCGGGGCAAGCCCTATTCGCTGAACGAGGCGTTAACACAAGCGACGGGAAAATACGTGGCCTATCTTGACGATGACGACCTGTATTATCCCAATCACATCGAAACACTGGTCCACGCCCTGGAGCGTCAAACGGATTATCAGGTTGCCTACAGCGATTTCTACAAAACCTATTGCAGGGTCTCTTCGGACGGCCGCAGGCAGGTCTTGAGCAAGGTGGTGGAGGTCAGCCGGGATTTTGACCGCTTTCTCATGCTCCATTTCAATCACGTTCTGCACGTTTGCCTGATGCACCGTCGGGACCTGATTAATAAGACGGGCCCGTACAACGAGCGGCTTAACGTCCTGATTGACTGGGATATGACCCGCAGGCTGGCTTTCTTCTGCGATTTTCACCACGTCTGTGAAGTCACCGGCGAATATTACCACCCGATGGGCGAATGCGACCGGATATCGGTTCAGCGGCGTAAAGACAAAAGCGAATACGCCCGAAACGTTCTGACCATACGGACCACGCGGCCCCCCAAGCCCTGGGCCATGATTCAAGAGATGTCGATCATTCTGGTCGGCGACCGGTTGGACAAACGCACCGGCGAGACTATCGGCCTTATCTGGCGGCATACGTTCTTTCCGTATAAACTCTATCTGCCTCTGCCGGAATCGGACTTCGACCGCCTGAATACAGATATGCCCAATCTGGTCAAGGTGCCCGTTCCGCCGGGCTGTTCGGTATCGCAACGTGTGGATGCGGCTCTTGAGCGTTGCGACGGCGAGTACATCGGCCTTGTGCCGAACGGTTTGCCTATAAACGACAGATGGATAGAGAATCCGCTTTACGCCCTGATCAATAGCTCCGCCGGACGCATGGGCTTTGAGGTGGAGGGCTCGACGGAGGAGCTCTGGGCCGCCATAGTCAGAAAGGAAGACCTGCTGCTGGCGCGCAGGAGCTTCCCGAACGCGCCGCTGCGCGAGTCGCTCAGGGCCGCCGGTGTCGCATTCAGGCCGCCGCAGTTCGAAGAGCTTCCGTTTCAGTTCGACAACCTGCTTCTGCAGGCCCAGTCGGCTCAGAAAGAAGGCAACTGGCTCGATGCGGCTCACATGTTCGAATACATCGGCGACCACCATCAGAACGAGCTGTGGATGAACCGGCTGGCGGCCAAAGCCTTCTTCAAGGCCGGCCAGCACGCCAGGGCCGCCGAACTAAGCCGCAGGGTGAATCAGAAACATCCGACCGTCGATACGCTCCTGCTGGAGGCGAAGGTCAAACGCGAGCAGTACTATTTTGATTCGGCGATTGAATTACTCAGGACGGCCGAGCAGATCCTCTGCGATCACGTTTCGCACGTTCCGGTCTGCTGCTCCGATCCCGGGCGCGGCTCCGGCAGCGAGGAAACGGACGAGGGTGAAATCTTTGGAGGAAACAATTCGCTATGGACATGACGCAAGACAATGTGAACCAGCAACATGATTCGACCCAGCACTACGAAGTGTTGCAGGAGATGGGGGACTGTTACACTTCCGTGGGCTGCTACGACCAGGCGCAGCAGTACTACGAAAAAGCCGCCATCTTGTCGCCGGATGAGCCGGAGCCATACGTCGGGCTCGGCGTCGTCGCCCTGCAGCAAGGCGCTCTTGAAGACGCCCAGATCGCCTTCAGGGTGGCTTGTCGGCTGGATGCCGGTTGCGCCAAGGCATACGCCGGATTAGGGATGGTTGCCCAGCAAAGGGCCGATTACAAGCAGGCCTTCGAAATGTATCTCAAATGTCTTGATCTGGACACGGACAACCTGATCGCCCTGCTGGGCCTGTTTCAAACCTCCTGTCAAATGGGTTCCTTTTCCCAGGTGACTCATTATCTTGAGGTCTATCTGGACATGCACCCGGGCGACGTCTCGGTCATGTTTCCGCTGGCGGCGCTCTATATGAAAGACGGCCGATTTGCACAGTCCAGGAGGGTCCTGCTGGACCTTTTGGCTCTGGATAAGAACCATAAAGACGCGGCGGACCTGCTGGAGGAAGTCGAGCACAGTCTGGCCCAGACCGGGCGGGAGTCGTATGAACGTTGATGGGGATCTGATTATTCCGGACGAGCGCGTGCGGCTGTTGGATGAGCTTGAGAGCGTGCTGAAAAAGCAACTGGAGCTGGCTCATCAGGGCGACGCGGCGAGCGAGAAGTTCGACGCGATGACCTCGGGGGCGGGCTGCCTGGTGCAAAAAATCGCGTCACTCGGCATTCGGGATTCGGACGAGCTTCAGGGCCGCTGGAGCCGGTTGCACGGATTGTACGGAGATTTGTGTCTTGTCGTCGCCGCCGAAAAGGCCGACGCAGGGGAAGATCTGGCCCGGATTCGCAGGGGCAGAAGAATCATTGGAACGTATCGTCAGTCTGTCTGATTAAAAGAAAGGTCCAGCCGTGCGAGTGTTGATAACGGGTATTACCGGTTTCGTGGGAAGCCACCTGGCGGAGTACATACTTGAAAATCATCCACAGGTGCAGGTGGCCGGCCTGCTTCGATGGCGCTCACCCAAAGAACATATCGAATCGATTATGGACAGGATTACTCTGCATTACGGCAATTTGCAGGATTTCGTGTCCGTAAGAACCGTGCTGGCCGAATCGCGGCCCGACATCATTTTTCATCTTGCGGCGCAGTCCTACGTCGATTTCAGTTTTCTGGCGCCCGCCGATACGCTGGAGACAAACATCACCGGCACGTGCCACCTGCTGGAGGCCGTCAGGCAGCTCCGGCAGCCGGACTCGTGGGATCCGATGGTTCACGTGTGCAGCTCATCAGAAGTATACGGCCAAGTCAGAAAAGATGAGGTTCCGATCAAAGAAGATAATCCGCTGCGTCCGGCCTCGCCCTACGCGGTGAGCAAGGTGGGCGAAGATATGTTAGCATTTCAGTACTGGACCTCGTGGGGAATCAAGACGATTCGCAGCAGGATGTTCACCCACACGGGTCCCCGCAGGGGCGAAGTGTTTGCCCTTTCGAATTTTGCCAAGCAGGTGGCCGCCATAGAGGCCGGTCTGGCCGAGCCGGTGGTCAAGGTGGGAAATCTGGACAGCATCAGGACGTTCTCCGACGTCCGCGACGCTGTGCGAGCGTACTGGCTCTTAGTGACCAGGTGCCCTGCCGGCGAAGTTTACAATATCGGCGGTATCGAAACGATGACCATCGGTCAGATGCTCGAGCGGGTGCTGGCACTCTCGACGGTCAAGGGTATTCAGGTCAAAGTGGACCCGGCACGGCTGCGGCCGTCCGACGTGACGCTGCAAATACCCTGCGTGGATAAGTTCTATAAAGCCACCGGATGGAGGCCGCAAATCAAGTTTGAAAAAACGATAGAAGATACATTGGATTATTGGCGTGATTACTACAGAAAAACACAGGAAATCAGACAAAACCAGCGAGTTGAATCTGCGGTTTTATAAGAAGCTGTATCTGATCAGAAGAAGCGAAGAGCAGATTGTCGCGCATTATTCTGAGGATCAGATGAAAACCCCGATGCACATGTCCATGGGGGCCGAAGCCATTGCCGTCGGAGTCTGTGAAGCGCTGGAAGCACGGGACCAGGTCTTTGGGACGTACAGGTCTCACGCTCTGTACCTGGCCAAGACCGAGGATACCGACGATTTCTTTGCCGAGCTGTACGGCAGGGAAACGGCCCTGCTGAAAGGTAAGGGCGGCTCCATGCACCTCTGCGCCCCGGATCACGGCTTCATGGGCACTTCTGCTGTTGTGGCAAGCATTATCCCGGTGGCCGCGGGATGCGCCTTTGCAAACAAGCGGGCAAACAACGGCAGGATGGTGACCGTGTTTTTCGGCGATGGGGCCGTCGAGGAAGGCGTCTTCTGGGAAAGCCTGAATCTGGCCTGTTTGATGAAGCTGCCCATGCTGTTTGTTTGTGAGGACAACGGCCTTGCGGTCCATGCCTCGAAGGCGGAGCGGCAGGGTTTTGAGTCCATTACGGAGATTGTCTCGAAGTTCAATTGCCTGGTCTATGAAGCAGAAACCACTGATACAGAGGCCATCTACAATCTGACGCGCCAGGCCGTCAAGCAGGTTAACGCACAGCTCATGCCGGCGTTTCTTCGCCTGGAGTATTTCAGGTATCTTGAGCACGTCGGGGTGAACGAGGATTTTGACGCCGGCTATCGGCGCAGAGACGAATTCGAGCAATGGCTCAGCGAGGATCCGGTCAGTCTGCAACGAAAGAAGCTAAGGGCTTTGGGCTGGGCGGAAGGCGCGATCGAAGCCGTGGAGGCACAGATCAACGACAAGGTAGCCAGGAGCCTCCGCAAGGCACAAGAAGCAGAGTTCTGCAACGTTTCCGAATTGTTCGGCGGTGTGTTTACATGAGAAGAATCAGCTACTGTCAGGCGGTGAATGAGGCGATGACCCAGGAGATGGAGCGGGACCCGTCCATCTTTGTGTACGGGATAGGAGTGCCGGACCATAAGCGGGTATTCGGCACGACGGCCGGTCTGGCGGAGCGGTTCGGGCCGGAGCGGTGTTTTGATACGCCGCTCTCGGAGGATGCGATGACCGGCTTCGGTCTGGGGGCCGCGCTCAATGGTGCTCGGCCGATTCACGTACATATACGCGTTGACTTTATGCTCCTGGCGATGAACCAACTGGCCAACATGGTCGCCAGTAGCAGATACATGTCGGGGCAACAGCTTAAAACCCCTCTGGTTATAAGAGCCGTCATTGGCCGAGGATGGGGACAAGGCTGCCAGCATAGTAAGAGTATGTTTTCCACGTTTGCGCATGTTCCCGGTTTGAAAGTTGTTGCGCCAACAACAGCGATAGATGCAAAAGGACTGCTTATCTCAGCCATAAGGGATGACAATCCCGTTATATTCATGGAGCACAGATGGCTGTATTGGCAGGAACAGGACGTTCCGGAGGAGCCTTTTACTATCCCGATAGGTGAAGCGAACGTTTTGCGCCCCGGCAGAGATTTAACGATCGTGGCTACATCCTGGATGAACGTCGAGGCGATGAAAGCAGCTGAGATTTTGAGCAGAAGGGAAGTGGAGATTGAGGTCGTTGATCCACGGACGATAGCCCCACTTAACGACGAGATTATTGTCGAGTCCGTGAGAAAGACGGGCCATTGTATTGTGGCGGATAATGACTGGCTTCATTGCGGCTTCAGCGCTGAAGTGGCGGCTGTCGTGTCCGAGAAATGTTTTGGCAAGCTGAAATCTCCTGTGAGCCGGATAGGCTTCGCCCCAACTCCGTGCCCCACGGTGCGGCACCTGGAAGATAAGTTCTATCCCAATGCGGGCAATATCATCAGAGCCGTCGAAGCGAAACTGGAGTTGCCCGAGATGGATTTGAGTGGAGAGAGTTTTTACAGCCATACGAACAGATTCAAGGGGCCGTTTTGATTAATAGCATGAAGTTAAAAGTGGAACTTGAGCGACAGGTAACGGTCGATGATTTTGCATGTTCGTTCGGTACGACCGTGGCGGACATTCCCTCCGATTGCAGACGATTGATCGAAGAAAGAGATTTCAGCTATCGTCTGCTCGAAGGCGAGGAACAGGACCGCGTCGTGCTGAATGTCCTGAAGAAAATAGAGGCCGACACACAGATTGTGGGTGCGGACGGCAGGCAGGAGGTTTGGCAAAAGGGATGGAACGAGAATCTGCAAAACTTTGCCAAGAGCGGCTTTGATTTGGGCGCCCTGGTGCCAAAGTTCATCAGACCGGGCGCCATCGTGCGATACAACGGGGATTATATTGAGCCGGCGAGCTCCACCTTCGAGCTTGACTACTATTCGGTTTTCCGGCTTTGGCTCTTCAGGAAATATCTTGGGGACGCGCAGACAATTTATGAGTTCGGCTGTGGGTCGGGGTTTAATCTTGTCACCCTGGCACACTTGTATCCCAATAAAGTCCTGCACGGATTGGATTTTGTATCGTCTTCGGTGGAGATAGTTAACAAACTCGCGCAGGCATACGGATGGAATATGGCCGGACACCTTTTTGATATGCGCTCGCCCGATGAGAACCTTGAGATAGCCGGTAACAGCGCGGTGGTCACCATCGGCACCATAGAACAATTGGCAGGAGACTTCGAGCCTTTTCTGCAATTCCTGCTGGGACGCTCTCCAGCTCTGTGCATCCACGTTGAGCCGACGGTCGAGTTGTATGACGAGGACAACCTTGTTGACTACCTGGCAGCCAAGTTTCACAGAAAAAGGGGATATACAGAGGGCTTCTTGCCGCGCCTGCAGCAGTTGGAGGATCAGGGTCGAATCGAGATAGTCAAGGTTAAGAGGCTCTTTTTCGGCAGTCTGTTGATGGAGGGATATAACTTGCTCATCTGGAGACCTCGAAATACGGACTGAACGAGCAGCATCGTTCCAAGCTGGACAAATGGATTTGGGACTCAGAGACAAATTTGCCCTTGTGACAGGAGGCAGCCACGGCATAGGGCGTGCCATCGCTCTTGCTCTTGCCGCGGAAGGCTGCAATGTCGCTATCTGCGCCCGCAACGCGGAAAGAGTAAGGCAAACTACAAGAGAGATTGAAGCCAGAGGGGTCGCCGGGATAGGCATATCCGCCGACGTGATGACCGTGGCAGACATCGAGCACGTCGCCGGGACGGTCGTGCGTTCGTGGGGGACAGTTCACATCCTGATCAACAATGTTGGCGGCGGCGGTCGATGGGGCAGTGATAGAGTGGAAGAGACATCCGAGGAGGTGTGGCTGGACGTGTACAACAAGAATGCGTTAGCGGCCGTTCGGTTTACCATGAGGTTCGTTCCATATATGTGTAAACAAAAGTGGGGACGCGTGGTAACGATTACGTCGCTCTATGGGAAGGAAGGCGGAGGCAGGCCGTGGTTCAATATGGCAAAATCCGCCCAGGTTGCCCTTATGAAGAACCTCGCGATGCAGAAAGACCTCGTTCGAGACGGCATAACATTCAACAGCGTCGCGCCGGGTGGCATCATGATACCCGATACCGGCTGGGAGGAAGAGCTGAAGGCCGACCCCGCAAGGTTTCGCGAAAAGACTGACCGGGACTTCCCGCTCGGCCGCCTCGGCACTCCTGAGGAAGTGGCAAATGTCGTCGTTTTTGTCTGTTCTGAGGGAGCGGCTCTGCTTAACGGCGCTTGCATCGCCGTGGATGGCGGAGAAAGCAGAAGTTTTTAACATTTTGTCTTAGGGCATTGAAAGAGTACGGGACCACAGTTTCATGATAAGTGACGACGTCTTGAAAACCTTTGCCGGCAACAACGTCCTGGTGACGGGCGGGACGGGTCTGATCGGCAGGCAGATTGTTGACATTTTGTGCGACGCGGATGCCCACGTGAAGGTCGTCTCGCTGGACAAAGTTATCACAAACGACAGAGCACAGTACATCTACGGGGACCTGACGGATTTCAAGCTGTGCAGGGACGTGACCCGTGACATGGATTTTGTGTTCCACGTGGCCGGAATAAAAGGCTCGATTGAGGTCACGAAAGCCAGGCCCGCCAGCTTTTTTGTTCCTCTGCTCATGTTCAATACCAACGTCCTCGAAGCCTGCCGATTGAATAAGGTCCGGAAGGTCGTTTACACCAGCTCCATCGGCGCCTACGCCGGCGCGGAGGTATTCAGGGAGAACGAAAACCTGGACGGCCCGCCGATGGATATGTTCCCGGGCTGGGCCAAGAGAATGGCTGAGCTGCAAATCAAGGCGTACAAGATTCAGTACGGCCTGGACAACTTCGCCGTGGTGCGCCCCTGCAACGTCTATGGGCCGGGCGACAACTTCGACCCCGATAATGCCATGGTGATACCCACGCTGATGCACCGAATACACAAGAAGGAAGATCCAGTGGTGGTCTGGGGGGATGGCTCGGCGATTCGCGACTTTGCCTACAGCAGGGACGTCGCCGAGGGCGTCATTCTCGCTCTGCACCACGGGACCGGCTCCGATTTTGTCAACTTAGGCAGCGGGCGGGGCTATTCGATCAGGGAGCTTGTCGAGACGTTGAACAGCTTCCTGGACTTCAACTACGTCTTTGACACGAGCAAACCGTCCGGTTTCCCCCGACGGGTGATGGATATCTCGCTGGCGCGAGAACGGATTCATTACAATCCGACGACGTCATTGCTCGACGGCCTGAAAGAAACGTGGCAGTGGTACCTGGACAACGAAAATGAGTACCTCAATAAGCAGAACTACTTCAAGGACCAGTAGATGATAGAAGTCGTGAAAACAAATCTTGAGGGCGTGTTAGTGGTTAAGCCCGGTGTTTTTGAGGACTTTCGAGGGGAATACGTGGAAACCTTTAACGAAGCCCTCTATAAAGATAAGGGAATCAATGTGAAGTTTATCCAGGACGACATTTCAGTCTCCGGCAGGGATGTGCTGCGGGGCATTCACGGGGACGACCGGACCTGGAAGCTGATCTCGTGTTTGTACGGCAAATTCTATCTGGTCGTGGTCAACTGCGATAGTGAGTCGGGCGATTTCGGCCGGTGGCAGTCGTTCGTCCTTTCGGACAAGAACAGGCTGCAGGTCTTAGTGCCGCCCAAATACGGAAACGCTCATCTGGTTCTCAGTGAGCAGACCATCTTCCATTACAAGCAATCGACGTATTACGACCGTTCGAGACAATTTACGTACAAATGGGATGATTCCAGATTCGGTATCTGGTGGCCCGTGAAGAATCCGATTGTGTCGCAAAGGGATGAATCGTCAGGTCCTGACTGATTCGGCTCCGTGCGGCATGGAAAGGAAGTGTTGTTTTGTTTGAGGTATTCAGAAATCGTAAGGTGCTCGTCGCTGGGGGAGCGGGATTTGTCGGCGTGAACCTGATACGAAGGCTCCTGGAGCTTGGCGCGGACGTCCGGGCCACGCTGCATCATAAGCCTGCGGTCGTTCAGGATAATCGCGTCGAGTACGTCCACTGCGACTTGATCCGGAGCGAGGACTGCCGCCGGGCAGCCGAAGGGGCCGAATACGTCTTTATGTGCGCCGCGAACACCTCCGGGGCGGCCGTCATGGATAAGACGCCGCTGGCTCATGTCACTCCGAACGTCGTGATGAATACCCTGATGCTGGACGCCGCTTACAGGGCCCGGGCCCGGAAGTTCCTGTTCATCAGCAGCAACACGGTCTATCCGGCCGTGGACCATCCGGTGACGGAAGATGAAATGACGCCGGGGGATTTGTTCGAGAAGTATTATTGCGTCGGATGGATGAAACAGTTCACGGAGATTCTTTGCCGGATGTACGCGGAAAAAATAAAGAGTCCCATGCAGACGGTGGTTGTCCGGCCGGCGAACATTTACGGCCCGGACGACGATTTTGAATGGGAGACGTCTCACGTTCTGCCCGCGCTGATTCGCAAGGCCGTGGAGCGGCACCACCCAATCGAAGTCTGGGGCGACGGCAACGACGTCAAGGATTTCATTTTCATAGATGATTTCATAGAAGGCACGTTGTCGGCCATGGAGAAAATCGAGACGTTCGAACCGATAAATATTGCCACGGGTGTGCCGTGCAGCGTTCGCCAGGCGCTGGAGGCCATACTCAGGGCCGCCGATTATACCGATGCGGAAATTGTCTTCAATAGCTCCAGGCCGACTATGATCCCCACCAGACTGATCGACGCAACCAGGGCAAAGGAGCTTTTGGGATTTGAGGCCAGGACGCCGCTTGCGGAGGGCATCGGCAGAATCGTTACCTGGTACAAGCGGACTCACAAGGTCGCCGGGCGGACGGCGGATTGTCCGGCTGGGGTGTAACGCAGCGGATATCGAGATTGAGAACACTATAGCAGGATTGAACGATGATTATCAGCAGGACGCCATTTCGCATCTCTTTCTTCGGAGGCGGGACGGACTATCCAGTCTGGTACAAGCATAACGGCGGCACCGTGCTCAATACGACGATCAACAAGTATTGCTACATTAGCTGCCGTTTTCTGCCGCCTTTTTTCGAGTATAAGTACCGGGTCCGGTACTCATCGCGGGAAGAGGTCCAGAAGGTCTCAGAAATCAAGCACCCTTCCGTGAGAGAGTGCCTTAATTATATGAGAATAGAACAGGGTATCGAGATGGTCCATACCAGCGACCTGCCGGCGAGGTCCGGGATTGGGTCAAGCTCGGCCTTTACGGTCGGTTTTTTGAATGCTTTATATGCGTTATCCGGCCGGATGGTCGGCAAAAGAAACCTCGCCGCAAGCGCCATCTATATTGAGCAGGACATCCTCGGGGAGAACGTAGGCTCACAGGATCAGGTGGCCGCCGCGTTCGGCGGGCTCAACAAGATTGAATTCAACGGCAAAGAGAACTTCTTCGTTCAGCCCGTCACCGTCAATCAGAAGAAAATAACGGAGCTTCAGAACCACCTGCTGCTCTTTTTTACAGGCTTTCAAAGAACGGCGTCGGAAGTGGCCTCCGAACAAATTCAAAACACCGGCGAAAAAACCTCCGAATTACGCACCATGAAGCAGATGGTCGACGAGGCCGTGGACATTCTGAGCAGTCATGAGCGGAACATAGAGGATTTTGGTAAGCTGCTGAATGAATCCTGGAAGCTGAAGCGCAGCTTGTCGAGCCGAGTGACCACAAGCGAGATAGACCAGATGTATGACACGGCTTTGGAGGCCGGCGCGATCGGCGGTAAATTGTGCGGCGCCGGGGGCGGAGGATTCATGCTCCTGTTCGTGCCGCCCCGCAAGCAGCGATTGGTCAGGCAGGCTCTGAAACAACTCCTGTACGTTCCTTTCCGCTTTGAGACACTGGGAAGTCAGATCATTCTGTATGCAGGCGAAGAACCTTACTAACGATCCACACGGACAGGTCGATGCCGTGATACTGTGCGGCGGTCTGGGAAGCCGGCTCGCCGGCGTGGTCAGCGACCGTCCCAAGCCGATGGCTCAAATAGGCCGGCAGCCCTTTCTTGATATCCTCATAGATTATTTCTCGTCCTTTGGCTTCAGACGTTTCGTGTTGTGCACGGGCCATCGCTCGCAAGTCATCCGTGAACATTATGGTCGCAGGAGTGATTCGCTTGAGTTTGTCATTTCGGACGAGCCTTCTCCACTCGGAACCGCCGGCGCAGTCAAGAACGCGGAGGTGTGCGTAAAAAGCGATCCGTTCCTCGTTGCGAACGGCGACTCGTTTTGTCCGGTGAATTTGACGGAGTTTTATGATTTCCATCTGGCCAGACGGGCCGTAATGTCGATGGCGGTTGTGGAGTCAGGAAACAGGAGCGACGCAGGGCTGGTGGCCGTAGATGATTGCCAGAGGATTGTCGGCTTCGAGGAGAAAGGCCCCCAGCGTCACGGCCGCTACGTGAATGCAGGGATTTATCTTTTCCAGAAAGAGATTCTTTCTCTGATTCCTGCAAACACAAAGTACTCACTGGAATACGATCTGTTTCCGAAGCTGGTCGCACAAGGGGCCTTTGCTTTTGCCGCAAGCAGGCCGCTCATTGATATCGGCACCGCCGAGCGGTACGAATCGGCTAAACACTTTTTTCACAGCTACGCCGATGGAGGTACGGACGGTTCATTGGCCATCGCTTCGTATGCCTGCCGGAAACGAGATTAAGAAGGATGTGTTTTTATGCAAAGCCAAGCCAACGACAAATATCCACTGGTCTCGATTCTGTGCCCCTGCAAGAACCGCGCCCATACGATCCGACGATGCATCGACAGCATTCTTGCCCAGGACTATCCCTGCATTGAGATTATCGTACAGGACGGGGCTTCGACGGACGGCACATTGGAGATTCTGCGGGGCTACGGCGAGAAAATCCGTCTTGTTTCCGAGCCCGATTCCGGGCCCGAGGATGCATTCGGCCGTGCGCTAGCACGCATCAGGGGCGAGTTTTTCGGCTTGTGTTTATCCGATGAGGAGATGTTACCCCACGCTGTCTCCTGGGCAGTGGAGAATCTGCAAAAGTATCCCGAAGTCGCGGCAATCTATGGCGACACCTATCTTACAGATATTGATGGTAATATCACGGGCGACGTCAGACCCCAACAGTGGGATTTTGAATCCTATCTCTGTTCCGAATGGACACCCCCCTTCAACGCCAGTTTCTTCAGGACATCCTGTTTTCAGGCACTCGATATGCACGAATATGTCGGTGCCGACGAGTTTGATTTCTGGATCGGTCTTGCTGCGAGGTTTCCCATACGCTACGTGCCTGGTATGGTAGGTAAATATGCGTTACATCCGGCGCAATCGAGCCGCCAGGTGAGCCTGTGTGAGAGGTGGATAGCGTCAAGAAAAAGGGCGATTGAAAGGCTCTGCAACAATCCTGGGACGCCGGAACATATTCGTTCGCTCCGTGACAAAGCAATAGCCAGTTTATCCACTTGGCGTGTCGAGTATTATTTAGGCATGGGAGCGTGGGACCTGGCTAAGAAACACGCATTGGAAGCCTTCCGAAATGGGCCTAACCCGCGGAAATTACGAAAGTTAGCTGAATGGCTTTACTATCGCGGTAGGGAACTATATCAACAAGGGTCATTAGAGCAAGCTCTTGAGTATGTTGACTTACTGGTAAAGTGCAATGTTGTCGGCCAGGACCTTAATTACCTAAGAGCAAAGATCATTCAAGAGCTTGGGCAGATCAGTGAAACGACAGAAGCAGCACACCAGGACCTTAAGGTGCGGCCGGGCCACCGTGCTCAGAAGGAAGATCGGCCGAAAGGGCAGACCTTACACGCTATTGGTGACGCCAATTCCCAGAACAAGGCCGCACAGAGCAAGCGGGGCAGAGTTGCCGCCGATTACGTTCAGGCCGGAACGCAAGTCGAAGCTGAATCGTCGTTCGGGGCGGAGATTCGAAAACTGTTCGCCAAAATCAGGCCGCGAAAGATCATCGAGACGGGGACGTACCTCGGCGCAGGGACCACCACCATCATTTCCAGAGCGCTGGAGGCTCTGGGTATCCGCGACGCGGTGGTTTACACCATCGAAGTGAACCCGCAAAATTACGCCCGCGCGAAAGAATACTTCGCAGCGAACAAAATGAATGTCCAGGCTCTCAACGGCCTGTCGGTGCCTCGGTCCATGCTGCCGGACAGGGACCAAATAGCCCGAAGGACAATCACAGACGTTGATTATGACGGCATTTTTGTGGACCACAAAGAAGAGAGGCGGGTCGAGCTTTACCACGGCGAGACTAATTTCCCACAGGTCGAGGATGACCTGCTCTACAAGTGTCTCGAAAGGTTTGATTTCAGGCCTGATTTTGTCCTTCTCGACAGCGCCGGGCACATCGGGAGCATCGAATTTGACTACCTCATTGAAAACCTGCAGGGCGAATGTTACATTGCACTGGACGACATTTATCACGTCAAACACCATCGCAGTTTCCAGCGAATACAAAGCGACCCGCGTTTTGAAGTCATCACGGCTTCAAAAGAGAAGTTTGGATTCTGCATAGCCCGTTTCACGCCAAGAGCAGATGTCCGGATGCAAACTGTCCGTCATCTGTTGTGGGTGCGTACGGATTCTATTGGTGACGCGGTTTTGTCGTCATCGATGCTGCCGCCTCTGCGAAAAAAATATCCCGCCGCATCGATTACGGTGGTTTGTCAGGAACATATTGCCGAGCTTTATGAGGCCTGTGATGCGGTAGATCGGATTGTTACTATCCCCACAGAACATCGCTGGAAAGATCAGCGTCACTATGATGAATTTTTAGATACGATACGAGCATTAAATCCGGATTTGCTAATCAACAGTGTGTATTCGGTTCATGGGTTATCCGATTTGAAGGGATTGGAGTTTATCCCGGAGCGTATTGCAATACGGCAAAGCCCACAGGCCACTTATACGAGACTGATCCCGATATCATCAGAGATAAAATCTGAATTACAGCGGCATCGAGCATTTTTGCATGGACTTGGAATTGTCTGTGAATCGCTGGAGCCTTCCGCCTGGATAACACAGGCGGATATAGATTACGCCGATGCGGTACTTAGTGAATATGGTCTGGATTCGAAGAATACGATAGCTTTTTTTGCCGGCACGCGGACAAACAATCGAGCCTATGAAGGTTATTTGGATGCTTTGCGTCCGATTGTTGAGCGACTTGGTTGTTCGGTGATTGCATTAGGTTGGGCTGCCGAGCATGCAATCAGCCAGGTTCAATTGGATGCTTTGAAAACGAAGAAGGTTAATCTCTGCGGTCAAGTAACTTTGCGTCAGTCGGCAGCAATTTTGAGTCGCTGCCGGATAGCATTTGGCGCCGAAACCGGCCTTGCTCATATTGCTGCGGCAGTCGGCGTACCTCATGTGATTTTGATTGGCGGCGGGCATTTTGGCCGGTTTATGCCCTATAGCCCGTTGACGTCACTGGTTTGTCTGCCTCTGAATTGTTATGGATGCGACTGGTCCTGCCGTTATAAGCAGGTCCGCTGTATTCGAGGCGTGAAGCCGTATGTGATAACCCGCGCACTGGAGGATTGTATGTCCGGCAGCTCAGATAAAACCCGAATCTATCTGCAAAATAGTGTACCTTCAGAGTACGATAACCGCTTGCTGGCTTCAGAAGCGATAGGTGCTTTTGCGAATCCTGATCAGGTTAGTTTGGTTTATGTTGATTCACAAGAGAACCGAAACATCCATATTCAAGGCGGTAGTTACGATGTTAGTATTGTGTTGGCGACAAAAAACCGTGCGAAACTGCTCGATAATATGATAAGCAGTCTGAAGGAGGCTGTAGAGGGTATCAGTTATGAGATTATTGTTATTGAGGGTGGTTCTTCCGACGATACTCCGGATGTTCTGCGTAAACATAACATAACTCAAATCTATAAGGAAGAGGAATGCCTTGGGCCGGGCAGACATTCCTGGCCACAATTATATAACTTCGGTTTTTCAAAAGCCCGCGGAAAATGGGCGATGTATGCCAGCGATGATATTGCTTTCAGCGAACATTGTATCTCGAAGGCACTTGAAATTCTAAACAAACAAAACGAAGACGTAGCAGGCGGGATTTTTTACTATAAAAACCTTTGCTCTACAGAACCTCAATGGGCGGATTTTGGCATTGATTTTACTTATGGCCCAAAATTATTGATGAATTATGGTCTGGTCAGACTGGATTATTTCAGGCAGTTGGGCGGTTTTGACGAAGCTTATCGCTTCTATTGTGCAGACGGTGATTTGTGTCTGAAGCTATACGAAAAAGGCAAACAGCTTATCCCGTTGCCCGGCTGTTTCGTTACTCATAACAATGTCCTTGACGTGCAAAAAAAAGAAAATTTGCGGGCCAGCAATTCTGACATCGAATTGTACTCGAAGCGATGGCTGCACTTCGTTCCCACTCACCAGCTTCCAAATCCAAGGCGTTTAATGTGGAAGCATAATCTATTGGAACAATCCGATGTTGATAATTTAAAGTCGGGCTCTGACAATGAAAAAATCTATTCCGATACTTCAGAAAATTTAATCCTGGAATTTCAGAAAAGAGGACTTTTGCGTGCCAACCAGCCGCTTCGTTTACATCTCGGCTGTGGTGAACAGCATTTCGAGGGTTACATAAATATTGATTATCCACCCTCCGAACATAGTCTAATACAAGTAAAGGCGGATATTTACGCTGATATAAAAAGCCTGGATTTTCCTTCTGAATCGGTCGATGAGGTTCGGCTCCATCATGTTTTTGAGCACTTCAACAGGGTCACCGCACTTGCCATGCTGATTAAGTGGCACAAGTGGTTGAAGATTGGCGGCAGAATCCATATTGAAACCCCTGACCTGATAGGCAGTGCGAAAACACTGGTCTCGAATGCCTCATGGAAAACGAAAACGGGAGTGGTTCGCCATTTAGCCGGGGATCAGGCGGCCCATTGGGGCTACCACGTTGACCATTGGTTTGCTGAGAGATTCGAACGCACACTCAGCGCACTGGGATTTGAGTCGGTTCAAACACGGTCAACGTCGTGGACGAAAGAACCTTATTTGGCGAATGTGGAAGTCGTTGCCGTGAAGACCAGAGATAATTCTTTGCAGGAGCAGCTAAAAGCAGCCGAGACATTATTGTGGGAAAGTGCCGTTGCTCCAGAAGAAAAACCGACCTGGGAAGTATGGAGAAAGCAGCTCCACGCTGTACTGAGAGGGGATTTTATTCCTTCGCCATCGAACACTCAAGCCCCTGATGTTTCCTCTATTTCCCAAGCTCCAGCCATCCTTTCCACAGAGGCAAACCAACTCCCACTTGATGAAATCCATGATTTCAACCAAAGAGCGCGAAACCGGTGGGTCCAGGCAAAAGCCGGAACCGTTCCAGCGGGCTCGCGCGTATTGGATGTCGGTGCGGGAACCTGCCCTTACCGTTCATGTTTCGCGCATTGCGATTACAAGACGCACGATTTCAAAAAATACAAAGGGATAAAGAAGAATAACACGACTGAGTATGGACCAATAGATTTTGTATCTGATATCACCAACATTCCCGTGGCCGATGAATCATTCGACGTAATTATTTGCACTGAGGTTTTGGAACATGTTCCTGAACCCGTAGAAGCTTTGCGAGAAATGGCGAGAATACTGAAGCGCGGTGGAAGAATTTTTGTGACGGCCCCACTTGGTTCTGGCTTACATCAGTTGCCTTATCATTACTATGGCGGATTATCGCCGCAATGGTACAGACATTTTTTCCCAAAGTTTGGATTGCAGCTCAAGGAAATTTCACCAAACGGCGGATTTTTTAAATTACTTGCTCAGGAATGTGCACGAGTTGCATGGACGCTTCCACAACATCAACATCTGCACGGTAACAACGTTGAGTTTATCCGAAACTTATTCAAAGAATGGCTGCCGCGTTATTTATTTGCACTTGATGAAAAATGCTTTATCGATCAGTTTACTGTCGGTTATCACGTAGAAGCGGAGAAATCACCTTTGTTGACCATCGATAGAACAGATATGTGTCAGACTGTAGGCCGCAATATTTCACGAGACCCCAATATGAGCAGGATTGGTGGTCTTATATTTAGCAAAGATCGGGCGATGCAGTTACAGGCTACGATTGAGTCGTTTTTGCTGCACTGCAAAGACGAGGATACCATTGATTTAGTTGTGCTGTATAAAACATCGAATGAACTACACAGTGGACAGTACGCTGAATTGAAGAAAAAGTTTTCCGGTATCAATTTCGTCGAAGAAAGCAACTTCGGAGAACAAGTTTTGTCAGTAATTGAGAAATACGATTACATCCTGTTCCTTGTTGATGACAACATCTTCGTTAAGCCTTTTAGCATGAAGGATATTACCAACGCCTTGCGGAGAGAAAAAGATGCGGTCGGATTTTCCCTCCGTTTGGGCAGGAATACAAACTACTGTTATCCACTCGGTTCACAACAAGCACCGCCCCGGTTCGAGACATTGGACAAGGGGATACTGAAATATTACTGGCCGGATGCCGAGTACGATTTTGGTTATCCGCTGGAGCTGTCGAGTTCGGTTTATCGGTGCCGGGAGATGCTGCACCTGCTAAGCCGCAGGGGATTTGTAAATCCTAACACGTTAGAAAACTTCATGAACCAAAATAAGAATCTGTATAATTCATCGCCTTATCTACTCACCTACGAAGAATCCGTGGCGTTTACAAATCCCGTCAACATAGTGCAGAACGTGTATGAAAACAAGCATGGGACGATCAATCACTACACCTCAGAGGAGCTGGCGGATTGTTTTTCACAGGGAATGAAGGTGGACGTTGAGCACTATATCGGCCTTACGCCGAATGCCGCACATCAGGAGACCAAGCTGCATTTCAAAAAAGAGGGCGACCCCGTGGTCGGGATATCCGTAATTGTTCCATGTTATAATCATGCGCACTACCTTCCTGACGCGGTTGAATCTATCGTAAATCAAACATATAAACATTGGGAGTGTATAATCGTTAATGACGGCAGCAGTGATAATACTGCGGAAGTTGCGAAACGGTTGATAGCCGAATATCCGGACAGAAATATCCGCTTTATTGATAAACCAAACAATACGGGACTGGCCGATACAAGGAATGCGGGTATTGAAACGGCCACAAGTGAGTGGATATTGCCGCTTGACAGTGATGACATGTTTGAACGAACGTTTATGCAAAATGCGGTGGATATAATTCAACAGAACAAAAGGGTTGATATCATCTTTACGAACATGCAAAAGTTCGGAGCCGAGCACGGTGAATGGATACCCTCCGAATACTCGCGACAAAAGGTTATGTTCGAGGATACAATGCCTTATGCAAGCCTTTACAGGAAGGAGCTTTGGCAAAAAGTTGGCGGCTACGATAAACTTGTGGGCACTATCAGGCAGCCGGAAGATTGGAACTTCTGGATAAGCTGCTCCAAACATGATCCGGTAGTCAGACGGATTGCCGAAAAGCTATTCTTATATCGTGTTGACCATCGCAGTATGTATCACAAGATGATAAAGCCCAATAGAGAGGTGTCATGGGCATTGCTGGCCACTTGCCATCCTGACTTGTATCCACCTCAAGCGTTAGTTGATGCGTGGCGGCTAATCGCAAATTGCCCGGATAACATTTATCAAGAGATTCTAATTGCCCCTGAGAAGTGTCCCGAATATGGTTTGGCGTACTTTTGGAGAGCATTAGTCAATAGAAAGCAAGGTAACATCGATGATGCAATGAACGATTGCCAAACGGCAGTTGAAAGGGCCAAAGAAAATGATTGGCAGGGCGCCTTTGTCTTGATGAGGTGGCAGAAAAGCGCCGGTGACCTTGGTGCCGCAGCCGAAAGCCTGAACAAACTGCTGAGCATCAGACCTGATTTCGGCTGGGCGCGGGACATGCTGCCCTCCGCCAGCCCGAAACGTGCCGAGGGCAGAAAGGCAAGCTCCGGTGGGACGCAAAAGATTCTTTTCTATTTCGATCGAATAGGCAATCTGCGGGAAACGAGTCCCGCCGGAACCGTCATCTCCGTTCTGAACCTCGCGCGGATGCTGAAGGCGAACCGGCCTGACGCGCAAATTGATATAACCGGCGACTTAGTCAGCCACCCCGAGCAACATGAGTCGTTCCGGATGCTTCCGTTCCCGCCGGCCGACAAGAAGCAGGTGTTCCTGGCTGAATATGACATCGTATTTTTCGCGACGCACATCCGGTGGTTCAGGGACGTGCCGAAACGTCCTGGACAGATATGGATCATCCATCAGCATTGCTGGGATTTTGACGACCAATCCAGAGAACGAATCGCGGACGTGGATGTGGTGATTTGCCTGTCGCAATTGCACCGGGCGTTTCTGGAAAGCCGGGACATCGAGCCTGAGAAATTTGTGACGATCCCGAACCTCATCGATACGGACGTGTATTTCCCCCACAATGTGAGCCGCAACAGCCACTCCATCATGTTCGCCGGAGGGATTCATCCGCACAAATGCGTTCATATTCTTTTAGAGGCGTTCGAGTTGCTTCGGCGGCAGATACCCGACGCCGAGCTGCACCTTTACGGCGACGGAGCGATGTGGCGCGGCGGCAATGATTACGGAGACTATCTCAAGAGCATCAAGCCGCAGGGCGTGTGCTTCCACGGCTATATCGACCACAAGGACATGCCCGGCGTTTACTCAAAACACGGAATCCTGTGCCTGCCCTCGACGCTGGAGAGCTTCGGTCTGGTGACGGTAGAGGCCCAGGCGTGCGGCTGCATCCCCGTGGTCCACAAGGTCGGGGGCGTGGCCGCTACGCTGGCCGACGGCCGGACGGGGCTGCTTTACGAGCCGAATACCCCACAGAAACTGGCCGAGACCATCATCCGGGCCATCGGAATGGTTGACGCGGATTCATCCATGCGCCAGAGGGCGGTGGACTTCGCACGTGACAATTTCAGCATGGCAAACGCCGCGAAATACATATCCCGGCTTGAAGACAGAATAGCGGTTGTCAGACAAAAAGGTACATCAAAAGAGCGGTCGAGAATTAGTCCTGCTCCCCTGCCGCCGGTGAATCGCCGCCGGACCGAGCAAACGCAAACCGCCGGGGCCGGACCATTGGTCAGCGTGATTATGCCCGTTTACAATGGCGCCGACTATATCGGCCGGGCGATAGAAAGCGTCCTGACCCAGGACTATCGGAATTTGGAGCTGATCATCGTTGACGACGGCTCCACCGACGCCACCCGGCAGGTCGTTCAGGGCTATAACGACGAGCGCATCAGATACTTTTACCAGGATAATAGCGGCGTCTCTAATGCAAGAAACTCCGCCATACGCAAAGCTGTGGGGCAGTATATCATGCCTCTGGATGCCGATGATATGATGGCGCCGGCGTTCATCACGAAACACCTGCGGGAATTTGAACAACATCCCGACGCCGACCTTGTCTATTGCGACGTTCTTCTGATTGACCAGGACGGCAACCCGCTGACCGTCATGAAAAAGCCCGAGTATCCGGACCGGCGGCACCTGATTCGGGACCTTTTCCGCGCTGGCCACCCCATCGTACCGTTCAGGCTCGGTATTCGAAGAAGCGTCTTCGAGAAGATCGGCTTCTACGACGAGACCCTGCTGGTCGGCGAGGATTACGATATGATACGGCGTTTCGTCAAAGCGGGGCTCAAGTGCCACCATCTCGGCGAGGCACTGCATTTGCGGCGTATGCAGCCCAACAGTCTTACAAGGAATTACTCCCCCCGGAAGGCGAAATGCCATTTTGACGTTGTGAAGCGATTCCCCGGCACATTCACGCCCGACGAGCTGTTTCCCGACATCCCGTGGCAGCAGATACCCGTCGAGGAGCAGCGGTTGCACGCCCATTGCCTGGCCGTCACGACTTATCTTGCTATAGGGCAAGACTTTGCAAAATCGAATTCGCCGAATGTTTACGTCGAGATGGCCTTCGAAGCGGCTTGTTCCCAATTGAACGAGTGTCTCAAAATAGATCCGGCCAATCGGAAAATCCGGGAATTGCTGAGTAAATGCGAACAGGGCAGACAACAATACAGTGAAAAAAGACAGCAGGTTGTTTGCCACGCCCACTGAAAGCAGCCGGGCCGGAACCGACGTAAGCCAAATTAGGGGTAAAGCAAAAGGTGTTTCGACACGATAATAAGCTGTGCAGACGTGCAGCCGGTGGCATCCTCAGACGCACAGGGGCCACCCATCGCACGAGTAGTTGAACAGAAAGGCAGACAGGAATGGCGACATTACAGCTTTCCGGACTCGTAACCGGAATTGATACATCCAAGCTCATCGCTCAGCTTATGACCGTCGAGCGGCGCACCCTCAACATGTACACCGAACGCAAAACGACGTGGAATGACAAAAAAACCGCCCTCAACGAGATCGAAACCAAATTGAGCAACTTCAGAAGCTCCCTCAGCGCCCTTTCCGACGCCGATGAGCTTCGCGCTTTCAAGACGTCCTCCAGCGACACCGATAAACTGACCGCCGAGGCCTCGTACAATGCGTTCGAAGGCAATCATACCGTCGTCATCAACCAGTTGGCCACCGCGGAGCGTTGGGTTCATACGACCGGCCTGGAATACGCCGAAGATTACGTGGGGGCCGGCACGTTCATCTACTCGTACAACCATAAAGAGGCCACCGTGACCACCACCGCGACCACGACGCTGGAAGACATGGTCGGCCTGATCAACAACGACGCGGACAATCCGGGCGTTACGGCGAGCCTCTTGTACTACAACGGCGCCTACCATCTTGTCCTCAACGGCAATGACGCCGGCACGGATTACGCCGTCCGTATCAATACAGGCAGCACGGAAGTCTGGAAATCCGGCGCCGAATTGACGTACAACAGCGACAACGCGACGCTGACTACGAAAATAAAAGACCTCGATGCTTTCAGCGGCACGCGCGACGCCAACGACGTGATTGAGATCACGGGCAGGGACCATTTCGGCGTCGCCATAGCCCAGGTGAATCTCAGCGTTACGGACAATACGACGATCGGCCACCTGATCTCGGAGATCAACGACGCCTTTGACGGAAGGGCCAAGGCCGTTTTTGAGGACGGGAAAATCATCCTGACCGACGACACGGCCGGCGCGAGCAGTCTTTCGATTACGCTGACCTACAACAACAAAGGCTCAGGCGGCTCGCTGAGCCTGCCCATGAGCGTCACGACCGAGGGCAATGCAACGACGGCGTCTCTGGCGAATTTTGCCGCGTCTTACTTTACAAAAACCCAGGCGGCCCAGGATTCAAAAATCAAAGTCGATGGTTTCCCTTCCACCTCCGCGACGTCTGAAGTCCAAACGGCCACGCTGGCGACGGCGCCGGATAACGTTCCCGACGGCGGCACGTTCACCCTGACGTACCGGGGCCAAACGACGGCCGCCATCGCCTGGGACGCGAACGCCGCTGCGATTCAGGCGGCTCTCGAAGCGCTGTCTTCGGTCAATTCGGGCGACATCACGGTCTCGGGGGCGATCGGTAACGGCGTGACGTTCACGTTTGCCAATACACTGGGCGACGTGGACCTGCTGATGATCAACTCTTCCCTGACGGACGGCGGCGTTCCCGTGACGGCGAGTATCGCCGAGACCACGAAGGGCGGCGATGGGTATATCCACAGAAGCTCCAACACGGTGGATGACGTGATCCAGGGCGTCGCGCTGCACCTGCACGAGACCACGACGGCCGCCGGCGAGCAGATCACGCTGACCCGCGATATCCAGTCGGTGAAAGACAGGCTCAATTCGATGATCACGGCGTACAACCTTGCCGTCACCCTGATCAAGGAAAAGACGGGCTACAACGCCGCCGAGAAAAAAGCCGGCGTGCTCATGGGAGACTACGTCGTCTCGACGATTCGGTCCCAGATGCGTACGCCCCTGATCGCTCAGACCAGCGGATTCATTGAGGATATCGACACGTTCCTGATGCCCGGCCAGCTCGGACTCGAGCTGGACAGGGACGGCGTGCTGAACCTGAACACGAACGTCTTTGACGAAGCCATCGCCAAAAATTACATGGGCGCCCTGGCCGTCATTGGCGCGAATAAAACCGGAAGCTCCGACAGCAATACCGTCAAGTTTTATCAGGCCAGCAGCAGCTATACCACGGCGGGCGCTTACAACGTCGAAGTGGTCGTCAGCGGCGGCGCCATCTTCAGCGCCAGAATCAAAACGACTTCCGAATCGACCTGGCGCAATGCAACCTACAGCGGAAATATCGTTACCGGCGACAGCACCTTCGACACCAACGGCGACCCGGTGTACGCCGAAAACGGTCTTCAGTTGAGCGTCGATCTGAGCCAGAACGGCACGTTCACGGGCACCGTCAGGGTCAAACAGGGCTTCACCGGGGCTATCGAAGATATGCTCGACAATATGCTCAAGACGACAACCGGCACGATTCAGATCGACCAGGAGCACACGGACGACCAGATCGAATACCTCCAGGACAAAATCGAGCTTGAAGGGTATCGCCTCAACCTGAGGGAGCGGCACCTGATCGCCCGATTCTCACGGCTTGAAAAGACCCTCGCCCTGTTGCAAAGCCAGATGGGCGCCCTGGGCTTCGGTGCGGCGTAGTTCTGCTTTTCAAATCAGCCACACATGATCCCAGAGAAATAGTCAATCGTCAATCCCACGGCCTCCTGTTCACCTGATAAGCCCCCGGGGCCAGACCTTGATTCCCCCCATCACGTCGATACTTGTCTGACGACAGTCAAAAATTCGCACCATTACCACGAAGTTTTTTTCGCCTTACCAAAAGCCGATGTAACTACTTGCTGTGAAAGAAGATGGGCCGGAAAAGACGTGGGGCACGTTGTCTTACATTTGGAAAAATGTGTAATTTTCCTTGAGCAATAGTACGCCAATGACGTATATTTTATATGTATGGAGATTTTTGAAACGAGTGTCTTCACCAAACAGATCACTCGGGTGATTAGCGATGAAGATTATCGGCAGCTTCAGCGTGTGTTGGTTATCAATCCGCTGGCTGGGGCGTTGATCAAGAACAGCGGGGGATTACGAAAACTTCGCTGGCGAATCGCCGGCAAGGGCAAGAGTGGAGGTATTAGGGTTATATACTACTACGTAACCGCTGACAGCAAGATATTTATGTTGGTTGCATACGAGAAAAGCAAGAAGGACGATCTGACACAAAAACAACTGGCCAGTTTAAGGAAACTGGTGATGGAGGAATTGTCATGAATCGAAAGTTGTTTGAAGACCTCAACAAGAGCATCAAAGAGGCAGGCAAGATTCGCAGAGGCCGGGCAAAAGCCTCGCGCGCGTTCAAATACGGGGCTGTAGATATACGCAGGCTCAGAGAATCCGTTAAGGTTTCGCAGTCGAAGTTTGCAAGCATGATCGGGGTCAGTGTTGACACGGTGCAGAACTGGGAGCAAGGCCGCAGGACGCCGAAAGGACCTGCAATGGCGCTGCTTCGCGTCTTTGAGCAGAACCCAAAAGCCGTTGTGGGCGCTTTGGGGTAATAGACACAATTGGTGTGATTTATCGCACCTCACCGCCCGCGATGAGAACAAACCGCCTCGTCCTAAGCAAAGACCTTGCCTCGTCGAAACAGATAGACGACAATACCCACTGCGGCTAAGCCAATGAATCCATTCTCGCCCAACGTGCCAAGCAGCCCCATGAGATTCGTCATGACTCGGCCGCAAAGAGGAACCGCATCGCCGAAGAGAATCTCGATGACAACTCCAAAGGCGGCTAACAGCAAAGAGATTTCGATAATCTCGGCAATCCATTTCTTGACCTTCGTGGAATTACGCATTGTTCAACCTCCCATATCTGCAACAACAAATGCTCTGAAAACAAAAGAAAACTTGATAGACCGATCTGGTTTGCTTCCCGCTCACTCGATGAACTGCAACTATTAAAGCATAACAAACAGGACGGACAACGCAAAACCGTCGTGCACGCCGGGCTGAGCAGTCACGTTCTTATAAGACGGCAGAATTGTAGAGTTCATAGACGAGCTGGTCGATTTGTTTGTCGCCGGCGTCGATTTGCCGGCGGATTTTGTGCTTCCCTGCGGCTGAAGTTTCAGCTAAAATACGCAGGTACTTTGTGCGAGGTTTCTCTTATGAGACTTTAGAGCCCATGGTTCGGGAGCAAGGTATGGATGAGGAAAGACTGCTTACAAGAATCCAACGTGCGGCTGACAGAAAAGAGACGGAACTTAACCTAAGCGACAAAGGCATAACGTCGCTCCCTCCAGAAATAGGGTTGCTAACTGATCTGACTCGACTCAATTTGTCCTGGAATCAACTAATGAGTGTGCCGGCCGAATTAGGACAGTTGACAAAGCTGACGAAGCTCGATTTGTCCCGGAATCAACTGACGAGTCTGCCGGCCGAATTAGTACAGTTGACAAAGCTGACAGAGCTCTATTTGTCTGAGAATCAACTGACGAGTGTGCCGGCCAAATTAGGAAAGTTGACAAGGCTGACGGTGCTCGATTTATCCGAGAATCAACTGACGAGTGTGCCGGCCGAATTAGGACAGTTGACAAAGCTGACGGAGCTCTCTTTGTACGGGAATCAACTGACGAGTCTGCCGGCCGAATTAGTACAGTTGACAAAGCTGACAGAGCTCGATTTATACGGGAATCAACTGACGAGTGTGCCGGCCGAATTAGGACTGTTGACAAAGCTGACGAAGCTTTCTTTGTCCGGGAATCAACTGACGAGTGTGCCGGCCAAATTAGGACAGTTGACAAGGCTAACGGTGCTCGATTTATCCGAGAATCAACTGACGAGTGTGCCGGCCGAATTAGGACAGTTGACAAAGCTGACGGAGCTCGATTTGTCCCGGAATCAACTGTCGAGTGTGCCGGCCGAATTAGGACAGTTGACAAAGCTAACGGTGCTCGATTTGTACGGGAATCAACTGACGAGTGTGCCGCCCGAATTAGGACAGTTGACAAAGCTGACGGAGCTCGATTTGTACGGGAATCAACTAACGAGTGTGCCGGCCGAATTAGGACAGTTGACAAAGCTGACGACGCTCGATTTGTCCCGGAATCAACTGACGAGTCTGCCGGCCGAATTAGTACAGTTGACAAAGCTGACAGAGCTCTATTTGTCTGAGAATCAACTGACGAG
>Ga0315295_10000049_pt1 | contig 104490 bp, 93 predicted proteins | sample YL17G14_0_MG_FD_204453 | JGI IMG/M metagenome (GOLD analysis project Ga0315295, IMG submission 204453) | Sediment microbial communities from Yellowstone Lake, YNP, Wyoming, USA - YL17G14_0 | ecosystem: Environmental > Aquatic > Freshwater > Lake > Sediment | place: USA: Wyoming | collected...
TCTGTTTGTTTGATACTGTTGTCATAGGTCATTCCTTTCAATAAGGTTAGATTTGTTTGTTGTGCAAAGCACAAATCATAACCGTTGAAAGGATGACCTTCATATTATCTAAATATAAAGATAAAAGTAACCCCTCAATCCCCGACTACGAAACTCGAGGACAGGTAAATTGAGGGGCTAAATTTTAAGCGGACCTCACGCCTGCAACCCCGGCCAGAGACCGGGGCTAAATATAAACGCCCGAGGCGGGCGTTCATTGGGTAACCCCGACACAAATCCGCAAGAGAACCCCGGCACTCGCCAGGGGCGAAGATGCCGGGGCTAAATATAAAGATAAAAGCAACCCCTCAATAAATTGAGGGGCTAAATATTATTTGGATGACCCGCCTGCGGCGGGTGAACTTTTGGAGAGAATCACACCTTCGTCCGTTAACATTGCCGTCTGGCAGAAGGGCTTTGACCCGGTTTATGCATTAAGTTGTTGATGGGTTAAAGCCTTAGGTTTTTGCCCCTGCACCTGAGGCATCTGAGCCTGATGTATATGACAGTAAGCCTCATGGTTGTAGATACTCAAGATATGCGTGCAGTGCGGAAACGTGCATTTTCTGTTATCAGCCGAAGTTTTTAGCATTTTTGTCATCGTTACTCCTAATAGGTAAACAACCAAACAAAAAAGCTGTAAAGGTTAGATGTCTTCGTCTGCGGCCTAAAGATGTTCTAATCTTTTGTATTGTATTACTTATACCACATTATTGGGCTTTGTCAAACAATCTCTTTTATATTTTAGATTGCCGATTCCGCCTGAGGCGGATAAACTCCCAAGCCCTTCGACTCCTTCGATTGCACTCAGGACAAGTTCGCTCAGGGCAGGCATAGGAACAGTGAGAAAAGTGGGAAAGGCGGGAAGGGTGAGACAGGTAATATAATAAACAAGAATCTAAGATTTGAGATTTAAGATTTGAGGCAACCCCGGCCAGAGACCGGGGCTATATACGTCGCTGGCGGGACCAGCGATTTGGGGGCAAACCATTTCGTTGTCGTGCCGACAACGGCTAAACATAACGGTGACCGGATTCCCGCCTGCGCGGAGACAAGGGTGCAGGCAAAAAGATTGCTTCGGCCTTTTCCGCCAAACGCAAGGCGGACCCCTGCCAACAACTTTTCAATTCAAAAATCAAAATGCAAATGTCAAAATTATGGTATTGCTGAGGGATGTTTTTTTGTCTTGCCTTGTTAGCCGGGAATCCGTAAATTAAGCAGCAGAAGCAATTGTAAAACAGAATGCGGCGAACCAGGAAAGGATAATGTATGTCCAAAGGTCATGATGTTAAAAAAGACGTAAGGAAAAAGGCACAAAGAACATTAAAAGAGAAACGGCTTGCGAAAAGAGCTAAAAGGGAAGGCCTATCCGCATAAACAGAATCGGTTGGTTAGATTCGACAATCTTTTTTAGCCACCGAGGGCACCCCCGTCTACAACATAGGAGGGCAGGTAGAGTTTGCATCCCCGCCTGGAGATTGCAGGGACAGGGAGGCCACAGAGGCGCAGTCATCCTGGTGTCTCATTAACTTTGTTTGGCCTGGCCGATTTTATAACCAAGATAACCTACCACACCAATGCCAATAACATGCACGACGAACCATCCGCCGTTAAGAAACTGAAGAGCCCTGGGTAAGACCACTAACAGCAGATTCATATGCTCGACCATTGTTCTACTCCTTAACCTAATCCAGGATTAGTTTCGAACGCCTGTTTTTGAGACATGATGCCAGTTGACATTGTTTCAACTCCGCCATAAAACCGCAACTCTTTTTTTTGGTCATTTTGTGCAGCTTCTGCTCCTGTTTTTTGGGCAGGCCCCCGCCAAACTAACGGCGGGTAAACTTCGACTACGCTCCCCTCGACTGGTTCGACTGTGCTCACCACAGGTCCGCTCGGGACAGGCAGGGCAGGACAGGCGATAAGGAGAACCGCGCATTGAAATGCAGGGCTAAATTTTATGAGGAAACGGCGGGATGACGGATTACGGATGACAGATGACGAAGGGCGAATATCTGTCTTCTGTCTTCTGTCTTCTTTTGCTATACTACCTGCCTAACGGGATGAGTAGCTGGATTTGGGAGTTTTGAAAATGGCGGATTCGACAAGCCCGCCGCGGCGGGCAAGCTCACCGCAGGCGGAAACGTTTGACGTGGTGGTAATCGGCTCCGGGCCGGGGGGTTATCGTGCGGGGATTCGCTGCGCACAAAGAGGGGCGACAGCAGCCATTATCGAAAAAGGCGAAATCGGCGGCGTCTGCCTTAATCGCGGCTGCATACCATCAAAGGCGCTGCTTGCCTCGGCTGGGGTTTTGCTTCAGGCGAGAAATGCCGGGGCTTTGGGCGTCGATATACCGAGCGTCTCGCCGAACTGGGCAAAAATACAGGAGCGAAAAGATGCGATAGTAGGCGGCTTGCGAAAAGGGATGGTCGGTCCGCTCCAGGCGAAGAAGGTCAAGATTTTTGCGGGTGTCGCAACAGCCACATCACCCAAAGCCGTCCTCGTCGAGCCCGGCAGAGCCGAGCTAAACGCCAGCGGTTCGACTTTGCTCACCGCAGGCAAAGGCATCATCATAGCGACCGGCTCAGTCCCCGCAGAGGTTCCCGCATTGGCATTCGACAATCAGACCATCATCAGCAGCACCGAGGCGCTTTGCCTTCAAACAATTCCGCGTTCGATGGTTGTTGTCGGCGGCGGCATCATCGGCTGTGAGCTTGCCTGCGTATATGCGGCACTCGGCACGAAGGTGACAATTGTCGAGGCACTCGAACGAATCATAAATACCGAAGACAAGTGGGTCAGCCGATTATTGGTGCGCGAGCTCAAAAAGCTCGGCATCGACATAATGACCGGCCGAAAAGTTGTCTCAGTCGATGCCTCAACAGGAGTTGCCAAAGTCGCCGTCGATGACGGCAAGATTATCGATGCCGAAAAGGTCTTAGTCGCGGTCGGCAGGACGGCGACCTGCGACAAACAAACAATCAATAATCTGCAATTGCAAACCAACGGCTCCGCGATAAAGGTCGATGACAGGATGCAGACGAACGTCCCCGGCGTTTACGCCGTCGGCGACGTGGTGGGTACAACATATCTGGCGCACGGCGCGTTCGCGGAAGCCGAGGTCGCCGCAGAAAATATATTAGGCGGCAATGTTAGAATGACCGATTACTCGCTTATCCCGCGGGTTGTTTATACCTTTCCGGAAATCGCCTCCGTCGGCAAAACCGAAGACAGATGCGCAAAAGAAGGTATTGATATTGCCGTCGGCAGGGGCTTTTTCAAAGCCAACGGCAGAAGCGTCGCACACAACGAGACGACGGGCGAAATCCGCGTTGTGCGTGACAAGGCAACTGATAAAATCTTAGGCGTCACAATGGTCGGCGCAAACGTGACGGAGCTTATCTCCGCCGCCCGATTGCTCATCGGCTCGACCGAAAGATTTCACGACGTCAGCTTTCCTCACCCAACCGTTTCGGAAGTCCTCAAAGATGCGTGGGAAGCCGCCTTTGGCGGGGAATAGCATTTTTAAGGAGAATAAAATGAGGAACTGGAAATCAGCAGCTGCGGCTGGAATTCTTGGTCTTATGGTTTGTGTATTCGGACAAGTTTTAGCGGAAACCCCGGCTGTTCAAAAAGAAAGGGAGGAAGCCATGCCTGTGAAACTGCAATGGTTAGGGCACGCCAGTTTCAAAATTTCCGACGGCAATACCGTCATATATATCGACCCCTGGAAACTCAAAGATGCCTCGCACGATGCGACGCTTGTGTTAGTCAGTCACAGTCACGATGACCATTACTCCGCTGAAACAATCGGGAAGGTTTCGAGGGCCGGGACCAAGCTGATTGCCTCCGCAGACGTCATCGGGGAGGAAGGCAAAGGTCAGGCGCTGAAACCCGGCCAGACAATCGACGCTGTCGGCGTCAAAGTGACCGGCGTTGCCGCCTATAACGCCGCGAAACAGTTTCACCCCAAGGCCAACAACTGGCTTGGGTTTGTCATCGAAATTGGCGGCAAACGAATCTATTACGCAGGCGATACCGACGAGGCGCCTGAAATGGATGCCCTAAAGAATATCGACCTGGCGCTGCTGCCGGTAGGCGGGACATACACGATGAATGCCGTTGAAGCCGCCGAGGCCACAAGGCAATTCAAACCAAAACGCGCCGTGCCCTATCATTATGGCGACATAGTAGGCAGCCGGTCCGATGCAGATTCCTTCGCCGAAAAAGCCGCGTGTCCGGTGAGCGTGCTCAAGCCCGGCGAATCAACAGCGCTTGAATGAGGTTTGCACCAACAGTATTTCTTATATTCTCCGCTTGGGGATGCCTTACGGCAAGTGGGGACTTACCGGGGGTTTTTGCTTTTTACGCCGAGCACCCGCTGACAGCGGGGGCACTTCACCGTTTCGGCGTTGTAGTTCGGCGGGATTTTCAGTGTAAGGCCACATAGACAGGTCAAAAATACGAACTGATTTACCTTTCGCATAATGTCGCCGACCTGCCTTGCCTGCTGCTGAACCCGTTCGCTCTTTGCCTCGGCGCTTGCCTGCCGAAGCGCAAGGTCTTCCTTTGTCAGGGCAGAGGCCGGCATAACGGTCCTGGCCTTCGTCACGCTCTCGAACGCTTCGGAATAATCCTTCAGCGACGCTCCCTGCGACATACTCCGCAGAATCCGTATCCTCTCGGAAATCGGCGGATGGGTGCTGGTCAGGTCCGAAAGCGTCCGTTGTCCTTTCTTCTTGAATGGGTTGGTTATGTACATCGGTGCGGTCACCTGGTTGGCTGTCGCAAGCTGAGGCGACGGGTCGTCTGCAATTTTCTCCAGCGCGTTTGCAAGCCCTTCCGGATATCGCGTCAGCCGCGCCGCACCTGCGTCGGCTAAATACTCACGCTTTCTGGATAACGCAAAGTAAAGCAGCTGTGTCATAATCGGAGCCAGAACGGCAGCTAAAATTGCAATCAGGAGCATCACCACCGCCAGCCCCCCTCCTCCGCTGCCGCCCGATGAATACCTCCTCCGCGAACCGCCCAGGGAACTGTAGAACATACTACGCAGGAAAACCTGTGAGATAAGAGCCACCGAACCCAGCATAACACCCGCCAGCGTGACGAACAAAATGTCACGATGCAGTATGTGGCTCATCTCGTGCGCGACGACGCCCTGGAGCTCATCGCGGTTGAGTTTCCCAAGAAGGCCCGCGGTGACCGCGACGCAGGCCGATTTGGGGCTGCGTCCCGTCGCAAAGGCGTTGGGCGCCGGGTCATTAATGATATAGACCTTCGGCATCGGCAATCCCGAAGCGATTGACATCTCCTCTACAACGTTGAACAGCCGGGGGTGCACATCGTGCGTCACCGGCACGGCGTTGCTTGCCGAAAGCAGAATCTGGTCGCCCGCCGTGAGACCAATCAGCGCAAGCACCAGCCAGATTGCACCGGCGATAATCAGTCCCAAAGTTGCGCCATCCGGCCCTGCGAATGCAATACCGATGACTGCTCCGAGCGCAATCAGGCACGCCGCCATTATCGCCAACAGCAGTATGGAGTTTCTCTTGTTTACCCTTATCAGCTCCCACATCGCTTCTCGCTCTTACAACTAAACACTCAAAACTAAAAACTAACTTTAGGGACCTCGCGTTCGGCCTCGGCTGAAACCTCAAAGAAATCCCGTTCGGCAAAACTGAACATTCCCGCCACGACGTTCGACGGGAACATCTGCGTTTTGTTGTTGAAGAACAGCACCTGGTCGTTATATGCCTGCCTGGCAAAGGCAATTTTGTTCTCCGTGCTCGATAACTCCTCCTGCACCGCCAGAAAGTTCTGGTTTGCCTTCAGGTCCGGGTAGTTTTCAACCACAAGCATGAATTTACTCAGCGCCTCACCCAGCGCTCCTTCCGCCCTTGCTGCATCCGCGACCGTTTTTGCCCCCATCGCCTGTGCACGCGCGTTTGTTATCGCCTCCAGCGTCCCCCGCTCGTGCTTCATATAGCCCTTTGCGGTTTCGACAAGATTTGGAATCAGGTCGTGACGTCGCTTCAGCTGCACGTCAATCTGCGACCAGGCGTTGTCGACCTGATTGCGAAGGCCCACCAATGAGTTGTAAACGCCGATTACAAAAGCAACCACCAAAAACAAAACCACCGCAATCGCCGCCAGAACAATCATAGCCACACTCATAATCCATCTCCTTCAATAGTAAGCTTTCTGCGTTATCTACTTCCTTTATACTTTAAGGAAAATAATCTCGTGGTCAACTGTTTTCGCGTGGGCAAACGGCTTGCAATTTGTCGATAAATCAAGTATGATAACGGTAATGATTCGGAGCGTAAAAACAATCACCCAAATAAAATGAACGACGAATTCGACGTATTAAGTCATCAGCAGCGAAGGCCGAGGATTCATATCCTGACGCTGGACCGCGTTTTAGGCGAGGACATTTACGAGCGGCTGCACGAAGACAGCAGGACGCGATACTACGAGCTGGTTGTGCCGAAGCAGCCACAATGGCAGCAGCGTCTCGAGGAGATTGAGGCAATGGCGGGGCAGACGATTTCGTCGCGTCTGCTGATAATGGACGTGCGCAGGGTGACGCTGCCAAAGCTGCAGCAGGCATACAACAAAATCGTGGGTTATAACCGCAAAGACCTGAACAAGTTTTGCTTCACAGTTCTGGTGGGGGACGGCCCGCTGAATCTTTTCGGCTCCGGCAAGTCAATCGAGGCGTTTGTGCCGCATCTTGCATCTCACAGGACGGACTACAACGCGGCCGTATTTTTCTTTGACCCGTTTCTGCACTATGAGGCGGGAGAGTCGGACTCGTTTATGGACGAAGATTTTGTGCTGCCGACACAACTGCCCCGCCGGCTTGTGCAGTACTTCCCGGAAGCAGGAGTGACAGTGGAATACGTCAGACGATACTTTCGGGCGTCAGAAGAAGGAAATGAGGCGGTAAAGAAGCAGCGACTGAGGGTGCTGGCAGCGTTATATATGAAACAAATCGAAGAGCAATTCGGCGAGCTCAAAAGCCGTCCGCGGGAACTTCTGTCGAAAAGCGGTTTTCAACTGGCCAACGGGCAGCTGAACCTGTATCCGCTGTTTTTCGAGGACTGGGTCCACGAGCTTATGCAGAAGGCGGCCCAGCCGGAAGGATAAGGCGAAGGGCTAACGCATTACCCAGCGTTTGTTTTCAAACTTCAGCTTTTGGTCGTCGCGGAACTTTGGGTCGCCGGCGATTGAGTAGCCAAGCTCGAGTGTTTTCCGCAGGTACACTTTCACAGGTTTACCATCCTTGTCTTTCTCGACAGGATTGTCGAGAACAGCGGTCTCATTGCTAAGCCCCGAAATGAATATATGGACGCTTTTGGCGTTGGGGTCGAAATCAGGCCAGATGACCGCGATATCTTTGGTGTTGTCTTCGCCCTGGAGAAGCTTATTGCCCGCGTTTTCAAGCAGCTCGAGGAAAGGGTATTTGCCGTGATGACGGTTTTTTATTTTCTCAGACAGAACGGTGGACGTTCCTTTGACGGCTGGTATAAGCTGAAACGTATCGGTCAAGAGGTCGCATTGCGGATAGAAGTCGACATCTCGGCCCGATTTATTGGTCAAGGTCAGTATTATGTACCAGTATCGCTGCTGTTGATTGGGACCTGGGAGAACAATCTGCCTGGGATGCTCGAAGCGGACATCGAGCGTCCAGTCGCCCGATTTGGCCACGACAGCGGGCTGCGGCGCGGCGAATGCCAGACAGTTCACAATAACTACCGCCATTACGCTGGATGTAAGCAATCTCATTATGCGTTCCTCATTATAAAGTTGTGAGAAAAACGGTTGTAATCGATTTTCAATTCATCCTTATATTTCGGCCAAAACACCTTCGCTTTTACCCGGTTGACGAGGATTTCTCAACCGACCAATCGGTCTCGTTCTGAGGGGCACTGCTATCACGTGCCTTAACCCGACAGGTATATATAATACCATTTTGCAGGCCGGTGTCCACATAAGCGGGACCCTGCCAGCCACTATCGTGTCCGCCCCCAGAGGCGCACTCGAAGCAGTACTCCGCCCTGCTGCAACTGTTCGGGTCGGATACAACAGCACTCATTGATATCGAATTCGGTACTGCTGCGGTCGGCACCTGGTTCCACGCTACGGAGAGACCGCTTCAAAGCTGCCGTTTAACCTTATGTCACACGAAGAGCTGCCCACCAGCACCTCAAATACTCCACTTTCCACTACAAACTCATTACAGTCAACATCGTAGAATCCCAGCTCTTTTACCGGCAATGTAAATGAGACCGTTTCTTTTTGCTGCGGCTCGAGGGTTATTCTCCTGAACGCTTTTAGCTCTTTGATGGGCCGCTCCACGCTGGCATCGACATCACGAATGTATAACTGGACCACCTCATCGCCTGCGCGCTGGCCAACATTATTTACATCCACACTAATCGTGACCTCACCGGCAGACCATACCTCTTGGGGGCTTATACTGAGATTACTATACTCAAAATCCGTATAGCTCAGCCCATGCCCGAAACAAAACAACGGCTCTTTCAGATACTTTTCGTAGTGCCGATAGCCGGGACCTTCGCCCGGAGCTTCATAATCATTATTAAAGGGCGGCATCTGGCTTTCATCATGGGGTAAAGTAAGTGGCAGCTTGCCGGCGGGATTCTGGTCTCCAAACAGCACGTCCGCAACGGCATTACCCACCTCCTGCCCATTGAACCAGCATTCAAGCACCGCAGGGACATCATCAATCCAACGGTGCATCAGCACCGCTGAGCCACTCACTACCGCCACAATCGTATTCGGATTCGCCAGCGAGACCGCCTGGATAAGCTCATCCTGTCCTGCCGGCAAATCCAGGTGCTCTCTATCCACACCTTCCGTTTCAATATCCGAGTTGGTCCCAACAACCACAATGGCAACATCTGCGTTGCCGGCTGCTTGAGCGGCCTCAAGAATCAAGCCCTCATAATTTGGCTCATTCCAACCCAGCTTGGCTACCGCCAGGCCCCCATTCTCGTAGTATTCCATGCGGATATCATATTCATGGCCGGCCTCCATATTAACGGTCACTGAGCTTGTCTTGACAGCATAGTCGTGCCAGTCGTCGATAAGCAACTCACTATCCAGATACAACCGCACCCCGTCATCAGTCGTCGTCCCAAGCGAGTACTGCCCCGTTTCGTGGGGGACAAGCTTACCAGTCCATATTACAGAAAAGTTGTCGGCGTTGACCGTCCCCGGCGCCGGTGAGCCACTCGCCCAGTCGAAATCGACATTTGGGTCGATTCTGGTCAGCACTGACGGGCTATTCAGATAGCGGTTATTAAAATACTCGCCCTGCAGTCCATCTCCGAGTGAGCCACCGGGCGGCTTCAGCACCGATGACGGTATCGGGTAAAGGTCCTCTCCACAACCCCTGGCAAACTGGACTTCGACGGCGCCGTCAACTTTGTTTATAATCCCCTCCAAAGGTGAAACAGTGTAATAAGGCGTGACGTAAACACTACCACCACCACACGGCCTGGCAACATCCGCGTTGGGTCCAATGACCGCTATCTTTGTGAGAGTCGCCCTGTTCAACGGCAGCAAGTGCCCGTCGTTCTTTAACAGCACGATGGATTTCCTTGCCGCCTCCAGCGTCAAGGCCTGGTGCTCCGGGCAGTTGATGACGCTTTCGTTGGGCTCAACCGGCTGCTCAAATACACCCGCCCAGAACTTTGACCGCAGAATTCTTCGGACGGCTTCGTCGATAGTATCCTCCGATACCTGCTCGTTTCCTACCGCGTCCAAAAGGGGCGTGCCATAGTAGTAAGCGTTCGGCATTTCAACGTCAAGGCCGGCATTGGCGCACGCCACCGTGGTATGAGTCGCTCCCCAGTCGGAGACCACAAAGCCCCTAAAGCCCCAGTCATCCCTGAGTATGTCGGTCAGAAGATGGTGGTTCGCCGTGCAATATGAACCACTGACCTTGTTATACGCCGCCATAACGCCCCAGACGTGAGCCTGCTGAACACAGGCACGAAAACCGGGCATGTAAATCTCCCGGAGAGTCCTTTCGTTAACTATGACGTTATTATCCCACCGTCCATTTTCCTGGTTGTTGCAGGCGAAATGTTTTGCAACAGCGATGACCTTTTGGCTTTGCACTCCTTTCACATAGGCCGATGCCAGCTGCCCAACCAAATAGGGGTCTTCCCCGAAGGTTTCAAAACTTCTGCCGCCTCGCGGGTCTCGAATAATGTTAAGGCACGGGGCGAGCGCAACATAACGCCCCCTGCCCCTGAATTCCCTGCCTATTCCTTCACCTACCCGCTGGACCAAAGCGGGGTCCCAACTGGCGCCTAAAGCCAGAGAACTGGGAAAGCAGGTGGCATTTCCCCAGCGAACGCCCTGAGGGCCGTCGGACATCTTAAAGCCGGGTATCCCAAGACGAGTGTTGTCCGGAGTCGCCATACCCGATGGGTCTCCCCCCAACTGTGCCACTTTCTCCTCCAGAGTCATTTGTGCCAGCAAATCCTCGATTTGCTCGTTGAAGTTAATATCCCAATATCGTCCGAGTAAGGTAAAATCACCAAGCTCGACCCTGCCACTATGGTCCATATCGGCACCATCACACCAGTCCTTTCCCGAACAGCCATCGTTCAGCCACTGCTCAGCGAACTCATCAAGGTCAGCCCAGCCGATAATACTGTCCCAATTCAAATCTCCATCATACGCTTTAGCCAAACTCGACAGCCCAAGCACCGATGCCAGCACCACCAACAATATGCTCAAAAAACCGCACCTCATCGTCTATCTCGTAGATAAGAGAAATTGATAATGAACGCCTTATAATGGGGTGGTAACAAGGTTTATTATACATCAAGACCGACCAAAAAATCAAGAGGATTTCAGTGGCGGTGTATGGATGGGGGGTATGATTTGAGGCAGGAAACAGCTACCAGACGACGGGGAAACTCCGGGAGCAGGGCTAAGCCCCAGAGCGGCGGTACCATTCGACGGTGCGTTTGAGGCCTTCGTCGAAGGGCATTTTTGCAACGAAGCCGAAGAGTTTTTTTGCGCGCGACACGTCGAGACGGCGGCGCGGCTGGCCATCTGGTTTGGAGGGGTCCCAGCGTATTTGGCCGGTGAAGCCGGTAAGTTTGACAATTTTTTCCGCCAGGTCGTTTATTGTGATTTCGAAGCCGGCGCCGATATTGACCGGCTCTGGGCCATTGTAGTGTTCGGCAGCCAAGAGGATACCTTCGGCGGCGTCGCCAGCGTAAATGAACTCCCGCGAGGCCTTTCCTGTTCCCCAGCAGTCAATGTGGTCGTCGCCCGCTTCGATTGCATCGACGCACTTTTTTATCAGGGCGGGGATAACGTGACTGCTTTGGGGGTCGAAATTGTCACGTGGGCCGTAGAGGTTGACGGGGACAAGGAAAATGCAGTTGAAGCCATATTCTGCGCGATAGGACTGTGACTGGACGAGAAGCATTTTTTTCGCCAGGCCGTAAGGGGCGTTGGTCTCTTCCGGGTAGCCGTTCCAGAGGTCGTCTTCTTTGAAGGGGACGGGGGTGAACCTGGGATATGAGCAGACGGTGCCGATGGCGACGAATTTTTCGAGTTTGCGAAGGCGCGCCTGTTCGATGAGCTGGACGCCCATCATAAGATTTTCGTAGAAGAATTTGCCCGGGTGCCGGCGATTAGCGCCGATGCCGCCAACGACGGCTGCGAGGTGAATGACGACATCGGGTTTCATATCATCATACATCCTGACGACATCAGCGAGATTGACGAGGTTATAGTCCTCAATTTTGGGGACGAGGATATTGTTGCAGCCGCGTTTCCGGAGTCCTTCTATGACGTAGCTGCCCAAAAAGCCAGCCCCGCCCGTGACCACTATTCGCCTGTCTTTGAAGAAGCCGCCCATCGTCAGCCACCGTGTTGGAGCAGGATTTTCTCGTGCTGAGCAAGTTTCATATCGGCGTCGGTCATCATCCTTGCCAGGGTTTTGAATGTGGTTTTGGGTTTCCAGCCGAGCACCTTTGCGGCCTTGGTTGCGTCACCCTGCAGGACATCCACTTCGGTGGGTCTGAAATATCTACTGTCAACTTCGACGTATTTATGCCAATCGAGGTCGAGATATCCGAAGACCTCATCGAGGAACTCGCGGACGGAGTGACTTTGGCCTGTGGCTATGACGTAATCGTCAGGTTTATCCTGCTGGAGGATAAGCCACATCGCCTCGACGAAATCCGCCGCGTAACCCCAGTCGCGTCTGGCGTCAAGATTACCGAGGAAGAGTTTATCCTGAAGTCCGAGTTTTATTCGAGCAGCGGCGCGGGTAATTTTTCGTGTGACGAATGTTTCACCTCGGCATGGCGACTCGTGATTGAAGAGGATTCCATTGGATGCGAAAAGACCATAAGCTTCGCGGTAGTTGACCGTCTGCCAGAAGCTGTATGCCTTGGCGCAGGCGTAAGGGCTGCGGGGATAAAACGGGGTTTTTTCGGTTTGTGGAATCTCGACAACCTTGCCGTACATTTCGCTGCTGGAGGCCTGATAAAACTTTGCGGGTTTTTTCATTGCGCGCACCGCTTCGAGGAGTCGCAGGGTTCCGAGCGCATCTGTGTTGGCGGTATAAATGGGCATCTCGAAGCTAACCTTGACGTGGCTTTGAGCGCCGAGGTTATAGACCTCATCGGGCTGTATTTGATTAACAATTGAGGAGAGGTTGCTGCCGTCGGTGAGGTCGCCGTAAACAAGGCGAAGAGGCGGCTGCTCGTGAGGGTCTTTATACAAGTGGTCGATTCTACCCGTGTTAAACGATGAGCTTCTGCGAATAACGCCCCAGAGCTCGTAGCCCTTTTTAAGCAGAAGCTCGGTGAGATACGCCCCATCCTGCCCCGTAATGCCTGTAATTAGCGCCTTTTTCACAGTACTTATCCTCACCAATGCCCATTCATTCGTGCCGGCAACAACTGCGCCGTAGGGTATATCATAAATCTCACATAAGGAATGGGCAAGGGATTAAAAGGGACTATTGGCAGGGCGGCCACGCTTCCTTGTTGCGAAAAGCAAGAAAAGGGCCGATTACCACCCCTTCTTAAGAAAGACAACCGGAATGGTCTGAAGGAGTATATAGAGGTTTAACAACAGCGATCTCTTCTGGATGTAGAGGTAATCGTATTTAACTTTGTGCTCGGGCTTAAGGTCGTAGAGGCTTCTGATCTGAGCCAAGCCCGTAATGCCGGGTTTCACCAATAACCTGGCTCCGCGCAGCGAGGCGTGCATACCAACTCTGTATATATTCTCCGGTCTCGGCCCTACAAGACTCATATCGCCCTTCAAAACGTTTACTAATTGGGGTAATTCGTCCAAGCGGGTCCGTCTAAGAAATTTTCCTACGGGAGTGACTCTACCATCGTCCTGAATCGCCGGCGCAAGTCCCCAGAGTTGTTCAGCGTGTTTTACCATTGTCCTGAATTTGTAGAGCGTGAAGAGCCCGCCGTGCCTGCCGACTCTTTGCTGTTTGTACAACACAGCCCCCGGAGAAGAACCTTTTATGAGCACCGCCACAAGGAACATCAGAGGCGCCGCAAGCAACAGCATAATGAGGGAGCCAGCTATATCAAAGCCCCTGATGAGTGCCTCGGTAAAGATTGACATTTCTGCCGGCCAGGCGTGCAGAATCTCAAGCGATTCAACAGCGTCCAAGCCGCTGTTGAAGGGCTGTTCAGAAAGAACGGGAGAAGAACGGTTGAAATCGGATAGACCACCGGCGACCGAGACCGCACTTGTCTCCCCTTTCCCCGTACGCCGCCCCACAAAGACCTCTTGTCCCATAGCGCACCCCCAAAATCATCCTTGAAGAACTTTTACATGCCGCTGCGACACAGGTCCGGCTGCCATAATATATATCGGTCAAAACCGGACTAAAGACGCACCATTTTTCCTCACGTCGGCCTTCTGTATGTATTTGTCAGCATCACGAGGGGAATTTTTGCAACTTTTGCGAGCGAACCTCCTGCAAAGCCCATCAGGGCAGCGGAAACGGCATTGTGCTGGTTGTCATATTCGACGGCTTTGATAAGGTTTTAGTCCACGGCCACCCGCTCTTTTTGACTCCCAACAGGACAAGAAAGGTAAGAAATAGTATCTTAAGGTCAAGCAAGATGTTCCAATTTTTCGCGTACCACAATTCCAACCTCGCCTTTTTGGGCATAATGACATCTACATAATACTGATGCGGATTGCCGGCAGAAGCGAGAAAGCTATCCTCGTGGTTAAAATAAAGGGAACCTATGCCTATAAGGCCTGGTTTGTTAGAGTATATCCTTCTCCTTCTCTCTTCCGGATACAGCTCCGCGTGGATTTTCAGCAGAGGTCTTGGCCCAACCAGACTCATATTTCCCCGGAGTACATTTATAAATTGTGGTATTTCATTAATTTTAGTCTTTCTAAGAAATTTTCCCATAGTCGTAGGCCTCGGGTCTGCTGAGGTAGTGATATATCCCAACTTTTCAGAACCTTTGGGCATTGTCGTAAATTTCATGAGTTTAAAGGGTTTCTCATCCTGCCCGACCCTTTCCTGGATGAAGAATATGTCTTTGCCGGTCAGCTTTAGCAGGATTGAGACCACGATTAGTACAGGCGAAAGAATAATGATGGCCAGTAAGGAAAACAGGACATCGACGATTCGCTTTAGGGTCCTGCTATGGTTCAGTCCGAATCGCTTTTGGGATGTTGCTGCGGATGACACTCTTACCCCCTAAATGATGTATTGAGCGACCCTTCTGAATCTTCCCAGATTCTGCTCGACCCACTCGATGGTTCGGCTCAAACCTTCATCCAAGTTCATTCTGGGTTCCCACGCCAGTATCTCGCTGGCCCTGGTATTATCACAAAGCAACCTCTCCACCTCACTTTTTTCGGGCCGCACGCGACTGGATTCGTGAGTCACGACAATCTCCTTCTTCATCAAAGAGCCGATTTTTTTCACCAGGTCTCCTATGCTAATCTCCTTGCCGGCCCCAACATTTATGACCTTTCCGACCGCCGCGGGACATTGGGCCATGCGGATGAAGCCCCTTACGGTGTCATGCACGAAGCTCAGGTCCCTGGTAGGATGGAGAGATCCCAGGCGGACCTGCCCGCTATTTAGCGCCTGTGTTATGATAGTTGGAATAATTGCCCGCATCGACTGACGAGGACCATAGGTATTGAAGGGTCTTATTATCGCCACGGGCAACTTAAAAGAACGGTAGAAACTAATTGCCACCATATCGGCCCCAATCTTGCTGGCTGAATATGGTGATTGCCCCTGAAGGGGATGTTCTTCATTTATGGGAACATACCGAGCTGTACCATAGACCTCGCTGGTAGACGTATGAATGACTTTTTCAACGCCGTATTCCATACAAGCATTTAATACATGGGTCGTTCCCAACACATTGGTCTGGACGTAGTCCGCCGGATTTACATAAGAATAAGGTATGGCAATGAGCGCCCCAAGATGGAAAACCACTGAACATCCCTTCACGGCACGGAAGACCGACTCCGTGTCCCTCAAATCACCCCAGCAGATTTCGACAGCGTCCTGGATTTCACCCGGCAGGCATTCAATCAGACCTCTGTCATCTCTGGAGTTATATCTGACAAAAGCCCTGACGTGGGCTCCCTGCTTAGCGAGATGCTCGGCCAAATGGCTTCCAATAAAACCGCCGGCCCCTGTGACAAGAACCTTTTCATTCTTAAAAGCCACTTTTTCTACGGCTTCTTTTTTGATATCAGGACTTCCCTTCTTTATTCCCATCGCCAGTTATCACCTCCTGATACCCTCCAAGAGTTGTTCATCACAGAGACGGTCGCTTAGCCAAATAGTCGGAAAAGATAACAAAAAAGGAATACGATAGGCGCTTAAGGGCAGTTGAAATTATCGACCTCGAACATACGCTACAGCGTACAAGACTTTATATTGGGTGTCAGGACAATTATAAGGTATAGGCCTGGGTTCGTCATATTCGGCCATTCCATCTTCAATCTCTGCCGGTATAGATACCAGTTTACCAAAGAATATCCTTTTGAGGAATTCCTTTCCCTTCATGGTCCTGGGGATTAGGTGAAGGGCAACCGCCGTTCTCTTTATCATGGATATGATTTTACTTCTGAGCGAACCTGTAGATGTTGCAAATGCACCGTACAGCTCAACGCAAGAAAATCTTTGGCGTAACAGCTCATAAAGCTCTGATACGGAAAAGTATCTAAAGCTAAACGGTGAGGGATTAAAGTCCGTCCACTCTTTGTTGACCGTGCATATAATAAGCACCCCATTGTCTCTCAAGACACGCCTGGCCTCATTAATGAATTTCTCCGGCTGAGGCAAATAATATATGGCCTCATATAGTATTGCCACATCAAAGGCACCCTCTCCAAAAGGGAGTATCTGCGCATCTGCTTTTATTATTTCGATGTTTTCTCTACCTTTGCAGGTGTTATGCGCATATGCCAGGATATCATCATCAATATCAATGCCTACTACCTTCTTTGCCACTTTTGCCAAGTAGCCCAAGCCCGTTCCCGGACCACAAGCCATCTCCAGCACATCCTTGTTCTTACAGTACAGCGATGCAAAGTGATACCGGTGGTGCAACCTTACCAATTGTTCCTTCGGTGCTCCGTATCCAGGTAACTCGGTGACGGTACTGTAAGCGGTCGCCATAGCTCTCCTCTTTAATGGTCGTAAAATTGTCTAATGCATTTAACCACGTAGTCAACTTCCTGGTTTGTTATCTCCGTATTCATCGGCAACGATACGACTTCCCTCGATATTTTTTCCGTCATAGGCAAGCTGAAACCCTGCAACCCCAAACCTTTATGCTTGTGCATCGGTTTCGGCCACGAAATTAAAGTTTGCACTCCCTTATCGTTGAGATATCTTACAAGGCCATTTCTTCTCTCGGCCCGTATAACATAGTTCTGATACACATCGAAATATCCAGAGGCAGGGAAATGCGGCACTTTCACATTATGGACGTCCGACAAGCCCTTCCTGTAACGTTCAGCAAGTTTCCGTCTCAGGGCTATCCACTCCGGCAGATATTTGAGTTTCAGATTAAGAATGGCTGCCTGGATGTTATCCAAGCGGCTGTTGAAAGCATAGAAGACCACTTCGCTCTTGTTCTTTCGTCCATGGTCCCTCAACAGCCGGATTTTGTCCGCGAGGTTTTTGCTGTTAGTGCACACAATGCCAGCATCGCCGGCAGCCCCAAGAATCTTTGCCGGAAAGAAGCTAAAGCAGCCCGCTGCTCCGAAGGAGCCGGCCTTTTTACCTTTATATGCCGCCCCAAGCGCCTGGGCAGCGTCTTCCATCACCACCAACTTATGTTCCCTGGCGACAGCCATTATTCTGCCCATGTCACAGACTCTCCCGTTCAAGTGCACCGGGACAATGGCTTTTGTCCTCGGAGAGATAGCTCGTGGCAGCTTCTCCACATCCATGTTAAAATCTTCTCCAATATCGACAAGTACCGGTTTGCCTCCAGCTGCGACGATGGCTTCCACGGTGGCTACAAAGGTATGCGCTACTGTAATCACTTCATCACCAGGCTTTATCCCTATCGCACGCAGGGCTAAATGCATTGCGTCCGTACAGCTATTTACTCCCACCGCGTATTTGGTTCCCAGGAATGAAGCGAAGTTTTCCTCAAACTCCCGGACGTCACGGCGGAGTATCAAATCAGCTCTGGTGAACAGTACGTCATCTAATACTCTAAGTACCTCGCTTTTCAGCTTCTGATAGTGCTTCGGGTAGTCCACGAATGGAACCTTGTGACACATGCGTTGGTCCTTTCAACTCTCCCAGTATTCTATCGAAAATCTTCGTGGCCGTAAGTCCATATTTTTCTCTCAGATAATCCCCATTTCCGATATGGCCTTGTAGTTTTTCTGGTATCCCTATCCTTACAATTTTACCTTGATATGAATTTTCACATAGTACTTCCGCCAGAGCCGAACCTAATCCGCCGATAATATAGTGTTCCTCAATTGAGAAAATAACGTCATAAGCAGAAGCACATTGGTTAATTAAATCCACATCCAAGGGTTTCAACGTATGCATATTTATAAGAGTAGCGGTAATACCCTCTTTTCTTAAAATATCAACTGCTCGTTTCGCCTCAAACACCATACTGCCGATCGCAAAGACAGCAATATCTCTCCCTTCAGATAGAATCATCCCCTTGCCCATCTTGAAATTGCACGTATCATTGTGGACAGCAGGCTCGCCAGTCCTGCCCAGGCGTATGTAGAGTGGTGAGGGGTATTCACATGAGATTTTGGCCAGTTGCCGGGCTTCGACAGGATCTGCAGGAACAACTACCGTCATATTAGGCAAGACCCTCATCAACGCCAAATCTTCCAAGCCAAAATGAGTGAAACCTTCTAATCCATAGGTAAACCCCCCTCCTACGCCAACAAGCTTCACGTTAAGATTATTATAAGCGATGTCAAGTCGTATCTGTTCATAAGCCCTCATGGTCAAAAAAGGGACAATAGAGTAACAATAGACATTTTTTCCAGACAGAGATAGTCCAGCAGCAATACCAATCATATTTGATTCAGCGACCCCGACATCATAAAATCTATCCGGATATCTGGCCCTAAAAGAATCAAATAGATTGAAACCAAGGTCACCTGTGAGAAGATAAATATCGCCGTGAGTTGCGGCTATATCATCTAAAACTTCAAAAAATGCTTTTCTCATTCAGAAAGCTCTCTCAATGCTTTATCATATTCTTCATCATCCGGCGCACGATAGTGCCAAAGCAATTTATTTTCCATGAAACTAACACCTTTTCCTTTAATAGTATGCGCAATAACAACACCCGGCTTATTTACCGAGGAAGTAGTCGAGCCAAAAGCTTCAAATATCTGCTGAAAGTCATGGCCGTCAATTTCTCTTCCTTCCCAGCCAAATGACGACCATTTTTGCGATAACGGCTCTAAATCGATTATGTCTTTTGCATAACCAAGAGCCTGTAGTTTGTTATAGTCAATAATTGCCGTCAGATTATCTAATTTGTGATGCGCGGCAAACATTACGGCCTCCCATGTAGAACCCTCATTCAGTTCTCCGTCGCTTAACAACACATAAATTCTGTAGTTTTTTCCATCATGTTTTGCTGCAAGTGCCATCCCTGCCCCTACCGATAAGCCGTGTCCCAATGAACCGGTCGATGTTTCTATTCCCCTGGATATATTTATGCTGGGATGTTGCTCCAATGTCCCCCCATTAACAGCAAATCCATTTAAATCTTCCTCATCCATAAATTTCCTTTCGGTCAAAACGGCATAAAGAGCACTGCAAGCGTGGCCCTTACTTAAAATGAATCTGTCTCTTTCGGGGGTTTCAGGGTTAGATGGATCGACATGCAAAACTCTAAAATACAGAGCTACCAAAATCTCGACCATCGACAGAGCAGAACCGATATGAGGACTTCTCGTTCTATAAATAATCTCGAGAATTCTCCTCCTTATTTTCCTCGACAAGGTTACGTATCTTTCCAAGTCCTTTTCGCTCATCTATTTATTTCCCGGGCTCCTTGTTCTTACAAGAGTCAGAAATGTTCCGAGCAAAATCTTCAAATCCACCCAGAATGAGCTTTCATCAACATATTTCAATGCAAGTCGCAGTTTCCCGGGCTTAATCTTCTCCCTATAAGCCTGGTGAGGGTCAGAACTGCCTTTCAGGATTTCACCTTCATTGTGAAATGCTATCGAAGCATAATCGGTAATCCCCGGCTTAACAGTTAGAATTCTTCTTTCTTCTTCACTATAAGTCTCGACTTCCGAGGGGACCTCTGGCCTCGGGCCCACGAACGACATCTCTCCATTCAGGACATTTATCAGTTGTGGTATTTCATTCAATTTATATTTTCTCAGGAAAGCTCCGAGCCTCGTAATACGAGTATCGTCATCAGCACAGGAGGGGCTATCCCCCATTCTATCTGCATCAGCATACATTGTCCTAAATTTATACATTTTGAACGGTTTACCATCTCTGCCAATTCTTTCACCTTTGTAAAAGACAGGCCCTTTTGAATCAAGCTTCATCAGTATAATAATAAGGACAAACAACGGAAATAAGGCGACAAGACCTAAAAAGGAAAACACAATGTCAAACAAACGCTTTGTCATCAGAGCAACTCCATCTTTACACGGTTACAAGCCCCATCAACTACGCTGCAAAGAAGCCCACATCAACCTACACCTGTAATTTAAGTCAGGAGTTTCGGGGTTTATCAGTATTCCACTCATAAAGCAGTGCCTTGCAGTGCACTGTTACCCATTATCTGCTATGTTACGCCATTTCTCCCTGCCTAATAAACGGACCGATGGCCCGATTCCTCCAAAACTGTCTTGAGCACAAAACTTTAACTACTCCCCATGCAGAACCTAAGCCATAACTTATGTGAAGCGTAGCAAATATCAGCAGCATGACAGGCAAAACCCTGAAACTCCGCTCTTTTCTGGCTATTTTACCAGCAAAATAAACATTAACCAAAAAATACAGACCAAGAATGAACGTAAAAAACCACAAGAAAATCTGAGAAAAAACGGATAACGCCGCTGTACCCATTAAGCTTGACACAAATGCGAGAGGAACCAAATGCCTCCAAGAAACGGGCATGTTTGCAGTAAACTTGAATGGATAGATAGCCCAGGCCCCGTTTACGAAGTTATTTTTACAAAAAGACTTAAAGTCAGAATAGGCGTAATAACAACTAATAATATCAGGGAATGAAAGGATTTTGCCTCCTGCCCTCTTCAGCCTTAAATTGAATTCCATATCCTGGGTTCTTGACAAGTCCTCGTTGAAAAGGCCTATCTTAGTAAAAACATCTCTTTTGTAACAGCCGCCAAATACCGTATCGACCGACTTATGTCCTTTAGCGCCCGTTCTGAATACGGAATTACCCACCCCGAAGCGAGACGACAAACTATGGACTATGGCCTTCCCTACAAATGTGTCGTTTCTTGGGAGCGTCAGCATCCTTCCGCCTACATTGTCGGCATCATACTCATTCAAGTATTTTACACACTTAGATATATAATTTTTTTCATAGGTAGTGTGTACGTCCATTCTCATGATGACATCACCTTGTGCATTTTTAATACCTATATTCAACGCACAAGGGGTATTTTTTTTTAGATTATCCAAAAGTCCAATAAATGGATATTTCCGGGTATATTTTCCCAAGGTATCCCTTGTGCCATCTTCGCTCATTCCATCTACAACCAGGACCTCAATCCTGTTCTTTGGATAATCATTAGCTATCACAGAATCGAGACACCCGCCAATAAATTTCTCCTCGTTCCGGCAAGGAATAACAACGGAAACAAACGGCAGGTTCATAATATTCCAAGAATATGCAAGTCGGAAGTTTCTATGAATTTACAAAACACCCATGAAAAGTCGGGATACGATAATGGATAGCTTCGGGACCTCCAGCGGCAGTTCGCATTATGTGGAGCGTTAGAAGGTAGATGAAGGTAAGCGTGATAACGCCAGTTGCAAGGGCAATATCGTCAATAAGATTAACAATACCACCATGGATAAAGTTCGAAGCGCCATCTACAGCTATGAAGTGAATATACCAAGCGAACAAAAGCATATTGCTTTTATGACCTATTGTCAATCTACGCAAGCTCCCAATGACCACTCCATATAGAAAAAGGTAGCAAATCACACTCAAAATTCCATAATCTGCAAAAGCTGTTCCAACAAGCATAACTGCAGAAACATCCTTTGCGCTTACTCTAAAATCTCTATACACAAGGTCGCCGATTGCTCGAAAAGGATGTTGAGGTTTATTCTTATAAACGACGTATGGAACCCAGGCGGTGGACGTATACTTAATTACGTCCCCTTTGTAAAACCGGGACTTATCCTCTGAAACTCGGCTTACAAAATTTGCATATCCGTCATACAGTCCTTCACTGCTGAGCCTATCCAGAAATCTATCAACTCCCCAATGAAACATGCCAGAAAAAGAAGTATCGACCTGCGTCGGTCGAGATCTAACCTGAGATTTTATGCCAGCACTCAAAATGACAAGAAGAGCTAACGAGGATATAAAAACGGGCTTTAACCAAAACCTTAACATTTTTCTATTGATTGCCCACAGTATTACAAAGAAGCCACCTACAGTTCCGGCAATACCTGCCCGACTGGGCGATAAAAAAAAATTCAACATTACTGCAATTATTAGAAGTAACCCTTGTCTTTTATATGTCATTTGATTAGCAGCTATCAAAGTCAATCCAAGCAACATTACACTAAGACCTTGGTCCCAAAAACCCCCAAATCTTCGCTGAGCACTGACATATCCAGACATTTTGAGAAAATAGCTTTGCACGCTGGTAACACCCTCCCCATAGAGGGAAAAGAGCTTCATACCCAACCCGAGGACAACGAAGAATCTCGCGATACCGATTAGAAATTTGCGGTCGTCGATGCTGAGCTCGCCGGTGACTTTTATGGGCTTCGGATCAGCCATAAATAAACCTGCTGCAAGCGCAACAAGACCAATGATGTGCACCGCCGTAGGATAGATTCGCAGTTGAATTAAATTGCCAATGTCGGCATTTCGGAAAAGATAATTGGTGACTAACCCTATAAAATCTGACACGATTACAAATATGAGCAGAGCCGTCCCATATCCTTCGAAAGAGAAAAATCCTCTCTTACGAATTATCCAACACATAATTAATAAATTCGAGAGAAAAAATGGCAAATATATTAACAATTCAATCATGACGGCGTTTTTCTAAGCTGCCCCATCGCATAATGTATCATAGACCTCTTGAATTTGACGCATAACACGCTTCAGGCCATACTTTTTTTTAGCTTCAAGCGTATTAAATCTGCCTATTTGTTCTCTGAGGGCAGCATCGGACGCCAAGGTCTGCAGATACTTGGTTATTGCATCGATATCTCCGGGTTCAATCAGGAAACCATTTTCCCCTTCTTTTACCACTTCAGGGACAGCCCCGACCCTTGAGCTAATCACAGGAAGGCCTGCAGCCATGGCCTCAAGCAAAGCGATAGGCTGTCCTTCAGCGTAACTTGGGAGCAGAAAAATATCCGATGTCTGCAATGCTCTTATGCAAAGTTCATCGTCAATTCTTCCTGTGAATGTAATGCGATCGGAGAGAGACCTTGCTTTTACCAGCCGCTTAAACTTTTCTACCTCGCCACCCCCAATGAGTGTGAATTCCAAATTAGGCCACTTATCTTTCAATCTTTCGGCGGCATCAATAATATCGAAGGTCCCTTTTTGGTACCCTAAGTATCCCAAAGTGACGACCTTAATTTTGTTTCCAGGGCTATGCGCGAATCCAGCAGGAGCTGTCAATTCCTCGGCTCTGACACCGTTGAAGATGGAGTACACCGGTGATTTCGTGAAACTCTGCACATATTCAGCCAGGAGCGGAGATTGGACTATGCATGCGTCGGCTTCATTCAAACAAGACGAAACCATTCGCTTAAGCAACGGATTGCCATTCTTATACAAATCATCAATTTGGCCCAAAAGATGGAAGACGGTTTTTACGCCCCATCGTTTGGCAATCTTGATGTGCACAGCGTTTCGAAAGAAGCCATACCCTGCGGTTGAAAGCACATGCAACAGGTCAAATCTCGTGGCGCCCAAATCCCTGTTAAGCTTGACCATACGCCCCGCAACAAACTTAATTACTTTTCCAGTATTAATCAGCCCATCACGTTTTATAATGTTCCAGGTATTTTTTTCGGTTGTCAGGCGTGAGCGATACTCGGAGGGAATGTTGTCGCGAAACAGGACTATTTCATGATGTTTCGCCAGCTCGGACAAGAGTATATCCTGGCAATAGCGGACGATTCCGCCCATTGGCGGAGGTACGGGACCGACCAGCATAATCCTCAGGCGTTTACTTGCTCTTTGAGGCGCCCGGATTTGCCCAATTGTATTTGTTTCCGCTCGGACAGTATCCATTCCACAGTCTGACGTATGCCTTCTTCTATAGATATCTTTGGGTAGAATCCCAAACGGTGGATTTTATTCATATCTGCATACCAGTATGGGACATCACCCGGCCACGAAGGGCCAGCAGAAACCACCCTGATGTCCGGACAACCACAGTACTTGGCAATCAGTTTTACCAATTCCTTAATACGCGTAGGAATGCCAGTTGCCACATTATACAGTTCCCCCGGTAGTCCCTTTTCTGCGACACATTGTAAACCTGTGACGGCATCATCTATATGCAGGTAATCACGAATTTGCTCCCCGTCACCTAATATCTCGATTCGTTCAGGATTTCCAATTATTTTGTTCGTCAGATCCCATATGGAGTAGCGCGTAAAACCCGGTCCGTACACATTAAAGAGTCTTGCTATTCCCGTAGAAAGTCCATACGCGCGATAGTACGCCTTACAGTATGCTTCTGCCGCAAGTTTTCCAGCAGCATACGGACTACTGGGTCCTACTTTGGCGTCTTCGTCAAAAGGAAGTTCGTTTGAGATATCCAAGACAGAAACGCTTGAAGGCAGAATAAAACGCTTAGCTTTCACTCTACACGCCAATTCGAGCATATTTAACGTCCCTTCGACATTCGCCCGAAAATCACCCCGTGGGTCCTTAACCGACAGTGGGACGTTAGCTCTAGCTGCCAAATGATAAATGCAATCAAACGAAGTATTTTCTAATTGTGCCAAGTCATTAGGATTGCAAACATCGCCTCGAAAAGATATCGCTCCTTCAACAGCCATCTCCGCTGGACAACCCGACCAGAGCATAGCATAAACGTCGTGTCCCTGAGCAACCAGAGCACGGGTCAATGATTTGCCGATATACCCACCAGCTCCTGTAACCAAAATTGTTCTATCTTCATCAGCTTTCGTCTTGCTTTTTAGCTGAGCCATATACTACCTCTTCTGACACATAGTCCCTTACGAAAAACGCCCAAGAGACCGTCAATGATTCTTCTTTGCTGACTCCAGAGCGCATTAACATGCCTGTGCTACTTGCACTTTCTCCGCCGGATATATGAAATCACTGCCTTTTAGAATACCATCACATATCACGTCTAATCCAACGCATTTGCCGGGCTGCAGAGCCTGCAATCCATCTATGCTAATGCGAAATTGTGGCTCGCCGTCGGTTGGTTCCACTTGAGACAAGGGTATCATTCGACGAAAAAAGAAGTGGTATGCATACTTCCGCGCTCTTTCAATCTGCTCTCCACTCATGCCTTCAGAGAACGGCAAACGGTCAAGTATGTCGAAATAATGCTCCTCAGAGTCCGCATCAATAGTTAAACCTTTATTCCGGATCCACGCCTCCCCAGCGACAATTACGGGAATACCCCTGCTTGTTAATTCGACGCCTGTCTTTGTACCATAAATAATAACAGCATTACATTGCTCCATCACTCGATAGGTACTTATCCGGCTCTCCGGTTTGATAACAAAAATATTTTGGGGTAATTCACCAAATACCTTCTTGATCTCTTTCATAACAGGTTGTCTTGAAGGCATATCGCCTGAAATTTCGGCTGGATGGATACGAATAATCAATTGAAGGTCGGGTCGCCTCGAAAAGTATTGAATAGTTTTCAAAACCCAATCAATCATATCGGGAAATGCGTTAGCAGGATAATGAAGCCTTGCATCCCACACAACGTTGGTCAACATACCTATACATGGCTTAGAAAAATCGACTCCTCCTATCCTTTCAGCAATGGCAGATAAATCCTCATCCACATTCTTATCAAGAAACGTAATCCAATCCCTCCCGCCTCTTTGTCTGCTAACAAGGTAATTTATAATCTCGGACTCCAATTGCGGGGTCATGCGGATATTTTCCCATTTTTCTCCGGGTTCCGACATTAACGTGTGATGATATGTATCATTATGGCTGAAAATAAAAGTTCTTTTTCTATAAGCAACACTCCAGTTCACAACTCTTACTCTTTCACGGCGTGCAATCTCTCCGATTATCCCTTGAGGAACATAAATACCGTTAATAAAACTTACACATTCAAAATTATGCGTTTTCAAGAGACGTTGCACAGCATAAGCTGCTAATAGTGCAGCTTTAAAGTAACGCCGCAAGATTGGTGCCGCATAGGGTTGACCATCCAATGTGCCGCGCGCAAAAAACCTCAAAGCGCCCGCCATAGCGTGCTCACCTACGGCAATGCCCTCGAGTGAATATTGGTCAATCCGGTTAAAATCTATCTTTGAAGAAATGCTTTCTGCATTCTCGAAAGCGTCTCCGGTGACAAACTCGCTATATCTGTGTACTTTGATACCAAGAGGTTCAAGCATTTTGCAGGCACTGGAAAAGCAATTTTTACAAAAATAACCGGAGGGGCCTTTGCGGCACATATCTTTTGGACGAATCAATCCGACTTCACACATCAAACATGCAGGTAAAAAAGAATCACAGAGCAAAACATGTACACAAGCCCCCCTTAAGGTCAAAGCTGCAGCCAAAAGGCTATCCATAATTGCGCCTGTGGGAAGCGAACCCATACTCGTAGCAAGAAGTATTTTTGGCCCCCTTCTTGACGACTCCAGCACACCACTCCACAATTCACTATCCTGGGCAAGTATTTCAGCCCAATCAGGGTACCTATAGAAACGCGACTTTTTGCGGTACCATACGTATAACCGCATTAACGATACAGAATGCTTTGCTAATCTCTTTACAAATTTCTTGCTTATCATTTGTTACCGGTTTATAAATTCACACTGTATCGAAGTCTATCCATTAACTTTAATATCATTGCTAAAAACTTATAAGTTGTCTTCTTTCGCTGCTCTAACCACCGTTCCCCACAAAACTTAAATTCGTCAATTCCAGTAAGGGCATATAAACCTTTCATCATCTCAATATGCAAGCTGTGGTAAAAATGACTTGCTATATTCGGCAGTAAACCCGATTGGCAGGAATATTTCGTCCAGAATCCCATATCCATTTTTCGAGCGAGCTTTAAGCTCGAATCCAGGTATAACTCATAGCTGTTCAGTATATCATCCTTTTCTTGTTCCAAGTTTCCTATATTCTTAAGATCTATAATACCAACCAAGGCAAACAGATGCCCATTTAAGATGTGAACAGGTTCGTGACTATACTCCTCTAAAACCGGAAATCCAAGAGACGTGTCAACAACTCCGCCCTCTTTTATACTTCTTTTAAGAACAGCATAAAATTCAATGGCTTTTTTCAGATAAGCGCGGTTTTGGGTTATCCTGTAAGCTCTACATAAGACAGAAATCGCCTGCCCCTGAGCCATTGCTGAGCAAACCTTTCCGTCTCCATAATAGTCAAAATACAAAACTGAACACTTTTCACCATTAATATTCAACTCTTGCGAATTATTGACAAGCCAATCAGCTATCCTTAGAAAGTTATCCAGGAAAGGCTGTTGCTGGTTACGCAGATATTTAGAATACCAGCCCAAGCCATATTGACTTATTACAATTGGATTGTAAACTATTCCGCTTCTTCCCTCAGAATGTTGCGTTGTCAAATCTAATAAAGGGATTTTGTTCGAGTCAAAAGGTCCCGGATAATCCGTCTTTGGCCTAAAATCTATGAAATAGTCCCCGGCAGCAATACAATCGGAAACAAGATGGGGAAAGTGCCAATAGTCATACTTATAGTCATTAATCAGATAGGACAGGAAAAAATCTCTCAACATGCCCAACTTTTTGACCAAACTACCATCTCCAGCCATCCGGCCTTTCCTCCTCTACAACCTGAGCACCCTGGCGGCAACAGCGGCCTCGGTTAGGGTAGTCTTGAATAATCACCAACCAACACACTATTGAACTTTGAATATTAAATGGAACGTTACGACGGGCACAAAACAAAGACGTCCCATCTATCCCTGACTTTTAGCAATCATCTCAGCAAATTGTAAGTCCAAGGGACTGTTGATATCGATGGACTGAATTTCATCCATAATAAAAGGTATTATTACGTCTCCTATAGGGGATTTCTTATTCCTTATGGTCGAAGGTCTGGTGATATATATACTCGCATTCTGGATATATACAGCAGGAAGCAAACAGTACGAAAGCGTACGCACATTAGCATCTTGTGTTTCAACAAAAGGCCTTAAATAACCACCATCAATTATCCACATTTTATATGGATGCTCAGAACACAATCTTACCGACCTTAAAGAATCCGCCTCAGGATATGCGAGCATCTTTTCAATTGCCTTATCTATCGACTCTGGCTTTCTAAATGGAGATGTTGGATAAAGTAACACAATCAGGTCTGGTTCATAGTTCTCATTTTCGGCAAGCCAGTCCAAGGCATGCTCAAAAAATTCCATCTCGGTAGAGTGTGCTTTTGAAATATCTTTGGGACGAAGGAACGGCACCTCAGCGCCGTATTGTTTAGCAACTAAAGCTATTTCCTCAGAATCAGTGGAAACGACTATACGGTTGATACATTTGGATTTCTTAGCAGCCTCTATAGTATAGGCAATTAAAGGATTGCCATTAAGTAGCTCAATGTTCTTCTTCGGGATTCTCTTAGAGCCTCCCCGAGCAGGAATAAACCCTAATATTTTCATTTAAACTTCCACTGACTCTGTCCTGTTTGTAAATATTTTTAGCACATTACAAATTCTTTCCATTTCTATATGACGTTCTTCTGGTTTTTGTTGAAGACCTCTGATGTGAAAACTAAATGGTTCTTTATTCCAAAAAAATTCTTCCCATCCAAACCTCTTACAATCTGGAAGCCCTAAATCTGAAAAACAAGTTTCGGTAAAATAATCTTTTCTTTTTGGAAATACAGACATAGATTCAGGAAACACTTTGTCTAATGCTTTATTAAATAAAAACCATAAATCAACTAGTATTCTGTTATATTTATTATACCTGTTATGTAAATCAGTGCGAGAGAATGAAGGAGCAGCAAGAGCATATCTTATTTTAGATGAATCAAAATAACTTTTGTACATTTGATACCCAGTATCCTTTGAACACCCAATATAAACCCTACAGTGAACAAAAGGCATTTTTGAAAGAAAACGTTCCCATATATTTAAAGATTCTGCGTTTTTAAAATCTGGCATGAAACTAAAAGAGGAGAGATTAATATACTTTGTGTCAACTAAGAGACAATGAGGACACGGAAAATACCGCCATTTAATCGACCATTTAGGATGCCAAGGGACACCAAATAGAGCAATATTATTCTGTATCATATATTCGATAATACGCTCTGCCCAATTAGGCATAATTAGATAAAAATCAGGGTCAAGTATTAATACAAATCTTGTTTTAGCATGCGAAACTATTAAATCAAGCCCAGCAGCATGATGTTTGCTACCTTTCCCAGGTCCTTCAAAGTTATTTGATGGCCCATTAATAATTTGAATATTATAAGTATCGTTATATTTGACAACATCATCAAAAGAATCATCTTCAGCTGTGTTATTTACTATCAACCATTTTAATTTTATATTTGGATTTAGAGTTTTGATTAAAGCAATACTTTCAAGAATATATCTTGAATGTCTGTAACTCACAGAACAAATTGTTAGTTGGTGCAATAGCATTTCAGCTTCCTACCAATCTTTGTTGGCCTAACTTAATATCTGTTTTGGGGATTAAAACTCATATTTACGGTGATTATTTTTGCTGTATTCATTTCGCAGCCACCAATACTAATTCTTCTCCTGCTTTTTTATCCCAAAGCAGCCGTAACCGAACTATCTTGTCAAAAACTTTTGCCATATATGCTTCACATATCTGGAATGTCCTATCCATGGAGGAATTATGAGTAATAGTTACCATATAGACCTTCACATCACGTTTATTATTCACTTTGTCCGGCTCCCGCTCCAGAGTTGTCCTACTAAATGGCGATACGCACTTGTTGGTCTCTTACGAATTGTCCTGAGTATTTTCCTCGCGATTTCCAGAATGGCCCCCTCGATAATCTGTCTCCTACCTAATGTCTGCGCGTATGAAACACGAAGGATTTTTACCTCTCTTATCTTGTAGTATCGTCCAATTATTGAGCTTACACTCGTGAGCTGGTCATTGTAAGGTGATTTCTCTCGGTTCAGGCTGTATAGGTTGGGGCACCCCAATTCTGACATTTTTCGCGTGTATTTGTCAACTTGTGCGGAAGTCATCTCTTGAAATGAAACCATATTTACGACCAAGTCCATCTTATCCGGATTCATTTTATCTAAAAATGTATTAGGTACAAAAATAAAGTCATAATTTCGCCAATTTTGCACTGTCTTCTCATGCGGAACATCACCATACATAAGGACGTGTGCATTAGGAAATACAGTCTTTAAGTAAACTGCGGAGAATAAAAATACCTCTGGAAAATCTATGATTAGATAAGTTATGTTGGGAAACAAAGACTTGAACTGATAGGCAAAACCACCCCACCCGCCGCCGATCTCACACACAAGGGTTCGTTCAACAGCATTACGAAGCCTATCCAGTATGCCTACGTGATCAAGTGCTATCAATGCTTCGTAAAACTTCAGTGTATCAATGTTGTACAATTGCCCGTCGATTTCAAAACCAAAACCACCGAGCATACGAGACTCTGGTATAAGCAGGTCATTTCTGTCTTTTGCTTTTAGAGCGTGCAACTTCGCCTCAAAGGCACGTTTCCCTGCATGTTGGTTTGTACGATAGTCATAAATACTTATTCCTGTGAGATGATAACAATGATGGCGAAGCTTCCGAACGATCAAAGGCGAAGCATCCATCATGTAGTCAAAGTTTACCAATTCCTCCTGCCAGTAATCACTCGGCTGGTTTGTGCCCTCATACCCGGAAGCTCCACACTGTTTCATTTTGATCACACGATCACGAACGTACAAATAGTTCTGGTACTCAGTCTCTATATTTAAATCTCTATTATTCTCCATTTTCGATTTCCCTGGGTGTTTTACTTCAGGTAAACAAGTCATTTAATTTTTCGCCGACCAAGGAGACAGGACAAATCTGTTCACTACCAAAACTTGCTGTAACTTCTTGTTATCAAAGCTGTAATGATACCTGTTTCATTTCTCTTCCGAATCCAAAACGGAATTTATTTGCCCTATGTTTTTCCCTGAACCAACCATTTCTATGGCTCGAGCTGCAACCCAGCCAGCCGCGTTTCCAAGCCCCCTCGGACGAATAAACTTTCTTACAAAGAGGTGTCTATTCTTTTTCTTAGAATCTTTGCCACAAAGTATAGCCGCGATTAAATCAACACATTCTAAACAATCATTAGCTATTTCAAGTACATCAGCATCGAGCAAATGTCGAAAGTGAAGCGTCTGGGACTGTGTCAGTTGGTAACGGTCAGCTATAATAGTGATAGTGGGAGTATCGGCAATTAATGCATCTATCATAGCCGATGTATTCAATCCTACTGCACAAAGACAGTAATTGAGTGTATCATAGAAAACCTGAAAGTTCTCAGCCTCATCGGGAAAGTTACCTTCACGTGGCCAGACAGCAACATTTGGTATAGATAATTTATTGTAGACCTTTGCGTTTGAAGGATGCGGTCTGACTAATATGCTTATCCCGTTAAGAGAGATATCAGAATTATTACGCAAAGATTTGGCTAATTCCTCTATAAGCCAAGTTTCATCCTTAGCAATATTCGCAGAAGAACCTAAGTATACTATAAATGGCTTATTGGGGTTTATGCCCACATTTTTACAGAATGATTTATAATCCTGAGAAGGCTGAATATCCTCGAACCACTGATCAAAAAATGGTGAACCAGTAAGTATTATTTTATCTTCTGGAATAAAGTGGAATTTTACTGCTTCCTCAAATTGTTTATGATTCCAAACAAGAGTTAGAACCGGAATAATGTGAAAAAAACCTTTGGTCGTTAAATTATCCCAGCTTAACACCACAACAACCGTTGGAATTTTCAGTCTTTTTGCTGCTTTGAGATACTCAACTTCCTGTGAATATCGCATATTTGCCGGAGATGCTACCACAACATCAGGCCGATATTCTCTCAACCATTTACTTATCGAACGATCTGGTGGAACCAGCGTTTCGAAAGCCCGTAAGCAAGACGAGGTGAAATCCATTGTCAACATTTTCTTAATTGCAGGCATTCCAAGCATAAACTGGACTGGCTTAGGAAAATGTCTCTTCTGTCTTTCCAGATAATACGGTGATTGGCCTTTTAGTTTTAAATATCTTGTATAATTAGATAACTCCCTAACTCCAAATAAAACCGTTTTCCATAGGTCACTACGGGGAATCAGCCAGTCAAACCTAAAACCTTCTGTTTCTGAAGCGAAAAACTGTATAGCAACATTGTCGTGTCCTTCGCGTCGGGAACTGTCGAAAAGAGCTTTTACTGTATGACCATCCCGACATAATTGCATGATAGTGCTCTTATGATATAGAAAATGAGCTACCGAGCGTATAACATATAGCACTTTCATAGGTAAGCTTTCTTGCCTTCGGACGATTCAGTGCTCTTTAAAGGATGCCGACCTTTCCTCAGATTTCCACCATCGTTTTCGAATACCATGTGGGTGATATACCTTATCATATATGATGCTGTTGAGGGCTATTTTAACTCCGAAGCTTGAGCCTTATGTGTAGCAGGGAAAAGGAGAGTATAGCTGCGGGGATGTAAATCTTACGGTGCATAGGAATAATAGTGGAACGCCAGAGCATTTGTCCAGTAGCAACGATACTTTTCCACAAGACACATTTGTCCTCATCCCAAATCTTATTGAATTCCTCGTCAGATAATTGTACGTGTGTAGGTTGGTTATGTACCGTGCGAACATGAAGGACATGGTCAACCCACCGAAAATGCGCAGCGAGAGCCATCTGACCCATTAACAAACGGTCGACCCGAGGGACTTCTGGAAGTGACAGGACTGCTTTTTGTAAAAGTGACGTCCGAAATAGGCCATAGATAAACAAGTTGTACTTGTGCTTCTTAGGTGACATTATGCCCATGAGCATTTGGTAGTAGCTTTTTGTGTTTGGGTCAAGGGCACCAGTGAATCGGACGGTATCATAATATGTTCCATCTTCGCTCACACGATTAACTGCACACATTGCCACTCCTGCCTCTGGATGGGTCTCTAATTCCTTAACCATGACATCTACAAAGTTCGGCAGCCAGTAATCATCAACTGCAGCCCACATAAAATACTTGCCCTTTGCCATTTCCAGAACAGTTTTGAAATTTGCCAAAGCACCAACATTACAGGGATGTGTGTGGACACTTATTCGGCTATCTCTGGCAGCATAGTCTGTGCAGATCTGCAGGGTGGCATCGGTTGATGCATTATCAGAAATTATGATCTCAAAGCTCTCATAGTCTTGAGCCAACAAAGAATCGAGAGCCTTCCTAATATATCGTTCCCCATTATAGGACGGCATGCCAATACTAACTAATGCTTTGTCACTCATAATGTAAAGTATCAACCATTGAAAGAGTAGCTGGCGCTTTAGACTTCAACTTGTTGCTTGATATTTGAACGTATTTTATAAGCGTTGCTCGAAGCTCATCACTAAGAGAAAAATAAGACATCGTCAAAAAACAAGTCGTTGACACTGTATAAGAAAGAATCAGAGAAGAAATTGAGAAACTACCGAGTAACGTTAAAGTAGTCCATGCTGTTCCATAGGTAAGGATAGTAATGACAAAGATTTTGAACATTTTTGAAAATACTCCCCATGATGATATTCTTAAGCATTCTCTGTAAGTCTTTGGAATAGCGTATGCATAAACAAGGATATTGAAGAATACCCAGGACAATCCAGCTCCCGTTAGTTTTAGAAAATATACCAAGAAAATAGTTATTGGAGTAACTATGATTAATGCGTACATACTTGAGCGAACGATAATCTCCGGCTTACCAGCTGCAAGTGCAAGTTGATACGGAAGGTTTAAAGTCCCGTTCAAGTAAGAACCCAAGCTCAACAAAGCAACGGGTAATAGTAATAAATTAGCTACTCCTGCGTTAAAAAGGTAAGTAAACAATGGTGACGCCGCAAATGGGATGGCTATAAAAATTGGAATGGTAAAGAAACAAATCAAGTCATGTAATCTTTTGTACTGCGAGTTTAAACTGCGATAGTCATTTGATTTAATTAAAGCGGAAAAAGACGGAAAAGCAGCACGGCAGATAGCGCCCGGGATCAAGCTCGCCCTGGAGACTACACCGTAGGCAAAACCATAGTATCCTAAGAGACCAATAGGCAGAAGTTTGCTAAGTATTATCTTATCGGTTTGCTTTTCTATAGTGGCCAGTATAGAAATCGAAAACATTTTCGAGATAAAGCTCAGATTTCTCTTAATTACACTGGATGAATATGAAGGGATAAACGCTCGGAGCGGGAAAAAATGAGTGCAGATTATAACATATACAAAGACATTGAGGCCGTAACACGCCGCAAACCAGTATACTACGTCAAAGAAATTCCCCCCCAATTTGAGTATCAATATAGTCCCGAAGTGTTGAAGCCCCGTAGTAGTCACATCAATTAGGTTATTGAACTCCATTCTTTGCAACCCGTGAAAGAGGCTGGCATAAAAAGAACTGGGGAAAGCAACAAGAGATGACATGGCCAAGATCCGCAGGGCGCCGATAGCAGTAGTTGCATCCATTGTTTTCAGATTAATCCACTTGCCCACCAGAACTGGTGTGACAAAATATACTACTACCGCAAAGAAGGCATAAACACTCCAGCAGAACAATGATCCTGTTCTTATTAGGTCCCGAATGTATTCTGCATCATCTTTGAAATGGCCTGAGACCTCACGAACGACGGTAGAATAAACGCTCTTCTGCAAGATGCCAGTCAGCACAATGTTGAGTGTCGCGGTGAAATAAATAATCCCAAGAGCATCCTCTCCCAGTTGCTTGAAGATATATTTGACAGCAACAAACCCCAAAACCAGGATCAATCCCTGACCAAACAGATTGTAAATAATATTTTTGGGGAGTCTTGACATATTAGGTTCTTCTCAAAAATGCTCCAGGCCAGTAGGTTAGGCGCTTATCTAAGTAGCTTTCATTGAAAAGCCGGACTGGCTCTTCAAGAATAAATTCTGGGTGGCAGGCAGCAAACTCAGTTGCTGCTTCAAAAGGGTTATCTCGAACCCATTCAGTCTTTCCTCGCGGCACATCATAAAGGTCCTTAATTATACCGTCTGTAGCAATAATGTAAGAACCTGGTGCTATAAGATCATGATATGCTTCAAGCTCATCTAATACATGCTTTTTGGAGTGGCAAGAATCTAAAATCACCAATACGGTTTCGCCTGCCTTGACCAAAGACCTCACCTGAGCAACGACAGCGTCATCAACTGAGTTGCCTTCGATTAGGGTTATGTAAGGAAACATTTCATGGGACTCAATAGCCTTGCGGTTATGCTCTTTTATCTCAATATCCACACCGATAATGCGTCCCTTTCCCATCATTTTACACAAACTTGCATAGTAAATCAGCGAACCACCATGTGCTATACCTGTTTCTGTGATGACATCTGGTTTAACACGATAGATTACTTCCTGAATGCGGATCATATCCTCAGGCAATTGAATAATAGGCCTTCCCATCCAGCTAAAAGTATACGAGTATTTTTGATTCCATCCGATTTTAAGCCATTGGTTGGAAATTAATTCAAAAGCTTCCTTTGAATAAAGAGCGATTGTCCCGGATTGCCCATTCGATTCCTGAATCAGCACTTCAGCTTCGGTATCAATCGTTAACTTCATACAACCTCCAATTCAATTAGATTAAGTTTTATTCCTTCATTTTGAATTAACGACTGATTCTCTTCCTTATATTCTGGGTTCAATAATATGGCTATTGTTACATTTCGGCTCGGCAGGTCTCTGTATGAAACGATTGGATGTCCTGTTCCTGAAATGAATTTTCTTTGCTTGTTAGGGTTTATGTCTACGACACAATCAATCAACTCTCTCTTTGAATCTATCAGGTTCACAAAAGTAACCCCCTTAGCACCTGCACCCCATACGGCTACAGGACCAAAGCAAGTGAGTTCCTTTACTCGTTTTCTTAAGTATCGTTTAAACTGTAGTTCATTTTTGGCGTAAGCAGAGGCTAACTCTATCAATTTCTCAACATTTGGCGTTGGTGAAGGTGCTATCTCTGACCTAGATAGTTCAGCTTCTACGAACATATATTGACCACCAAATACATGTTGGAATCTTAAAGGGTGAAAGCCAGCTGACTTTAACGCAATTTTTAGAGATTCCGACGAAAATAAAGAGCAGTGTTCATAGAAGAAATCCCATACAACCATATTGCTCAGTACCCACTCCACGCCCGGAGTCTCAATAACCACCCTTGCATAGGACGAACGTCGCAGGGTATCTCTTACAGCGCCGAGAAGCCGCATCGGGTTTAGTATATGCTCAATTACATGACGACATACTACAACATCTGCGGAGAGATCTCCGGAGTCTGGACCATAGAGGTCCTTTACAAAACGTACTTTTCCATCAAGCACATCTTCAGGTCCAGTATAAGCGGGATCAAAGCCGATACCCGTATTCTCCCCAAGCTCACATAACCTCTTCAAAAAAACTCCATTGCCGCAACCGACCTCGACAATGTTCTTGTTAGCTACGCCTCGTTTGCTAATTAGATGATAAATCAAACCATCAATATAAGCCTGAAATACAGGAGAACATATTTGAGTGTTATCGTAATCTTTACCGTAGGAAAGCAAATTCGCATCAAAAGTTCGATTAAAAACAAAGCCACATTCTTCACAAATGGTCATGGACAAACTACCCCGCTTTATATTTCTTGCTATTTCTTCAGAAGGGCATAGCAGATTTTGATGCACAGGAACATCTGAACGCTGCAGAAATAGACTTGTCTTACACGACTCACAAATGGGGCATTTCACAATTTGTTCCTTTTTATAGTGGTATTGCAAGAAAGAAACAAGGTTTATGATTTAGTTGATAATCGCATATGATACGTAAGAGTCAAACGAGAATCTTCTTATTTCTAAATTTCTCAATCCTAAAACTTCATGCACGGCGATCGTTTCACCTGGAAATATGCTGGCATTTAACTCATCAAATGCAATGATTGACCCCTTTGGCATACGTGGGAAGAATACTTCCAACACCTTTTTTGTTGGTTCGTAGAGATCTAAATCTAAATAAAGCAAACTGACTACAAGGTGAGGATTATCTTTGAGATATTGCTCAGCAGTTTCACAGATATTACCTTTAACAAGTACGACTTTAGGAATGTGGTTTAGTGGCCTGTTTATATCATAAACTTTTATAGCATTTTGAACCCATTCGTAACTACTTCCACTTAATCCATCCTCATGCAAATGGTCGCTGGTTCCAGTAGTGGTATCCTTCATATGTAAAGATGCGAATCCCTCAAATGTATCAAAACCAATGATCTTTCGGGTATGATTAACCGGTTCAAGTATGCTACTTAATTTGGCCCAAGCCAGCAGTCCAGCACCGTATAATACGCCACATTCGATGATGGAACCGTTGACATGAAGTATTTTCTTGAAAATTTCGTATTTAGTTAAGAATTTTGCAATACTTTGTCTACTTGCATATTTGGGAAAAGCCTCTATCCTCTCTATAAGATCCATCTGTTCATCCCGAAAAAGAGATTCAATGGCAGAAAATTGGCTCAAGTCATCCTTGGATTGACTTTTATTGTCTCTACTTTTCATAATCTCTATCCTCCATGTTCTTTAACCTTAAAAGTTCTTTTTTCTCATCTGCTTTGAACAAAGTCAGGATATTTTGTCCTCCTGAATGGACAATCTTTCCGGCAGTCGAAATTCTCTCTATCGTATAGTTTGCTCTTCTATTGATTTCATCTTCGCCAAAAAATGGGAGGCCATATGCTGCAATAGGGGTATTCTTCTTATATTCGTATCCATAAACCGCTATTTCATCAAAATTTCTAATAACAAAATCAATGCTTTGTTCAAGCTCATCTTCAGCCTCTGTTGGAAAACCAGCCAGCAAATCAGTTCTAAACATTATGTTCCTGTTCTCTTTCCTGACAGATTCTATGAATTCCTGGACACAATCTAAAGGGTAACTCCGGTGCATAATCTTTAATAACCTTTCGCTTGAAGTCTGGACAGGGAGTTGCATGTCAGTTACTCTTTCATCACTACAACACGAAATCAGTTTTTGGAAGTTAAATGATAATCCCTCAGGATTAAATTGAGCAATATGATATCTAAGCGTATTGTCCGATATTTTTAACACATTTTCCAATAGAAGTGGGAAATTGATGCCAATATCTATTCCATAACAGGCAGTGTCTGTACCGGTGAGAACTATTGTTCCAACCCCTCCCTCAATTAAACTCTTGATTTGCATCAAGATTTCGTCTTGAGGACGACTTACTATTTCACCCGAACCTATTTTATGTGGACAATATGAACAAGTAAAAGAACAACCCGTTGATATTCCCACAAATTGCTTCTTTGGATTACAAACTCTATAATCCTCTTTAGTCCTAAACTGAGTAGGTAAAATGACAGAATCCCAAGAAACCTTTGGTTCCTTAACAATACTTTCTACCAAATCCTTCTGGTTCCAAGAATAGAAAATCTTTCCATGTTTGATTTTCTCAGGGCTAACTTTGCATAAACACCCGTAAACATACATCGGTTTTTTAGTTTTAGCCACATCAGAGATTATCTTCAAGGAACGCTCTTCATCTGCGTCAAACGCAGCGCATAATCCAGCGATTACTATATCCGCATCAACTGGGTCATATACCATAGTTTGACCGTTTTTAATAAAGAACTGCTGCATCCTGTTAAATACAAGCTTATAAATAGTGCAAAAATTGTCTTTCATATATATTTTCATTCTTCTTCTTTGCTGGAGTAGTAAGTATTACCAGATAATCGCTATGTGGGACCAAGCCCCCCTTCCCTGGCTGTTCTTCTGCGAAGTTCTCTAACGGGCAGGCCGACGCGCTTGGCGTCCGCCTCGCTGAGCACCCCGCCCAAACGACCCTACGGTCGGCCGTATGGCCGTGAGGCAACCCAAATTCGTTGTGTGCCCAGCTTCCCTCACACTCCCTTTTGCAGTGTAGAAACAAATTATTGAAATTCCTTTACTGCCAGATATCGTGTCTCCGAAACCATTCAAAAGGATAGGTGGTCGACGGATGGAAGACTCTATTAATCATCTTTTAAGTTCTGTTTCCACCATCTTATAGCGTCAGATAATCCTTTTTCTAAAGTGATTTTAGGAATCCAACCCACTTCATCGGTTAATCTACGAACATCTGCTACTAACAGCGGGGGGTCGTTTTCTCGGGCCGGTAAAGCACTCATCTCAACCAACTCCTGCCTACCCAACTCCTCAGCAATCTGATAAATCACACGTTTTAAACTCACTGGTTGGCCAGAAGCTATATTGACAGGCCCTTGTACATCGCTATCTAAAAGCCCAACCAATGCCTCTGCTACATCCTGAACATATAGAAAATCTCTAACTTGATTTCCGCGAGAACACTTTGCCGTTTTATTCTGCAATAGAGATATGATTACAGAAGAAACCAATCGTTCAGGAGCTTCGTAAGGGCCGTATAGGAAAAAGATTCTACCCCAACCCTGACTTATTCCTGTTTGTTTTGCAAAATGCTCGACCATCTTCTGTAAACTGCTTTTACAGATACCATATAATGTAAAGGGATTGATAGGAGTATTAAATTCAGAACAAAAACCGTAACTCCAGTCATATTCCGCACAAGTGCCGACAACAACAGCACGTTTCCCTTTCTGATCTACAAAATTTCGCAAAAGTTCTAAACTAGCCTGAACCCAGCAAAGGTTTTCCGGAGAAGTCCAATATTTTCCTGGGACTGCATACCAGGCAAAATGAAGCAGATGAGAAGGTTTTATTTCAGAAAGCAACCGCTTTTGTTTTTCTGAATCCAAAAGATTGCACTGATGCCAGACTAATTTCTTGTTCTCTTTAGAATCTATTCTTGCAGTGTTGTAAACAGCATGTACCTCGTATCCATTCTTTATCAAAAATGGAAGTGCATATCTTCCGATAAAACCACTTGCACCCGTTACAAGAACTTTCTTCATCTTCTGAAATCAGGATAGCTTGTGTCTTTGTCTGATATAGTTCTTTCAGATGGTGGCCATCTGACCGCAAAAGCTGGGTCGTCCCATCTCACGCCTCTGGCGCATTCTGGGTAGTAGAACTCAGACATCTGGTAAAAAACTGCAGTGTCGTCCTCTGATGTCTGGAAGCCATGAGCAAAACCTTCGGGGATATAGAGCATCTTATAGTCCCGGGCACCCAGCATTAAAGCAAACCATTGGCAATAAGTCGCGGAATCTGGTCGCAGGTCGATAATCACATCATAAATTGCGCCCTTTACACAATTGACCAGTTTCGCTTCTTCGTGAGGAGCAACTTGGAAATGCATTCCTCTGAGGGTACCCTTCTTTTTGTTATATGAGATATTGCATTGAGCAATGCGAGGATTCAAACCATGTTTCTCAAATTCTCTATGACAGAAGCTGCGGGCAAAACTACCTCGCTCATCCTCTATCGGTTCTAATTCAATAATATAAGCTCCTTTGAGTCTGGTTTCCTTGAATATCACCTTATATCACCTGTATCTCGGGAATTGCAATTACAAACTTTCCTCCCCATTCACGAATAAAACTCATCTGTTCCATAATTTCTTCTTTAATATTCCACGGTAATATGAAAACATAATCCGGTTTGGTTTCCCTAATCTTGTCAGGCGCAACAATAGGTATTCGGCTGCCGGGTAGATAATGACCTTGTTTGTGTGGGCTCCTATCGACTGTGTAGTCCAGAAAATCCGTTCGGATACCACAATAGTTTAAAAAAGTATTTCCCTTTGCTGGAGCACCATAACCAACAATAGCCTTATTTTCTTCTTTTGCCCGAATCAGGAACTTTAAAACTTCTCGTTTGACTGCTTTAACCTTCTCACTGAAGGCCAGATAATAATTAATGTCAGTGAAACCAGCTTTAATTTCTCTATTTCTAAGATAATGCGTTTTTTCAGTAACCGGCTTAGTTTCGTCTTCCTCATTCTTCGCGTAAATTCTCAGAGAGCCACCGTGTGTAGAGAGCTCCTCGACATCAAAAAGGGTAAGCCCGTGTGCAGCAAATAGTTTTCCCACCGTTAGGAATGAAAAATATGAAAAATGCTCGTGGTAAATAGTATCAAACTGGACCTGTTCTATAAGTTTCAACAAATGTGGAAATTCCAGAGTAATTATTCCGGTTCGCTTTAATGCTATTTTTAACCCTTCGACAAAGTCATTAAGATTGGGATTATGGGCCAATACATTATTGGCTATTATTAAGTCTGCACACTTTCCTGTTTTTTTCATCTTTTTTGCATAAGCTGTATTAAAAAAAGTAATATCAACAGGAATCCCTTTGTTTATGGCAACTTCTGCTACGTTACGAGCAGGTTCAATCCCTAATATAGGAATTCCCTTTTCCGCAAAATATTGTAGTAAGTATCCATCGTTGCTGGCAATTTCAACAACATAAGACTTGTTGTTAATGTCAAAAAGACTTATAACTTTCTCAACATAATCCCTGGCATGTTTTAACCAGATATCCGAATAGGAAGAGAAATAGGCATAATCGCTAAAGATGTCTTCTGGCTTTTCAAAATCCGGTATTTGTACCAAAAAGCAGCTCTCACATACATAAACCTCCAAAGGATAAAATGGTTCCATTTCGCATAATCTTTCCTTGGTAAGATAGGAGTTGGACAATGGGGATGAACCAAGAGATACAAATGGATGCCCAAGTTGTTTATTACAAAATCTGCAGTTCATTGTTTTAACCTTTTATGAATATATTCTTCATATTTATGAATCTAATCTATTGTAACCTTCAACATGTCCTCGTGATTACAATAATATGCTTTATACCAATCGATAGTTTTCTTAAGTCCCTGCCGAAGGTCATATCGTGGCTTCCAGCCAAGTATTTTTTTTGCCTTGGAAGAACGGAGATATTGATGCCTTATCTCGTATTTTGCCTGGTTAAGGATTTTATAATCAGGTTTCCTGCCCATAATTTTATACACGGTTTTTACAAGGTCTAAGACTGAAATCGGCTTTTCGTTGCTAAAGTTGAATGCTTCGCCAAACAGATTTAAGTCGTTCATCTTTTGCACCAAATTAAGATATCCCAAGACAACATCCTTAACGTATATGTAATCGCGAGTAAACCTCCCGTCGCTACGAATAACCAAAGTTTTATTCTCTATCGCGGACATAATCACATCAGGCACAATTCTTGATAAATTAAAATCACCTGGACCATAAATATTGCCGCACCGGGTCACACAAACCGGCAGACCATAAGTGTGAAAGTATGTATGAGCTAATAAATCAGCGCAGCTTTTGGAAACATCATACGGGTGAGAACCAGCAAGAGGAAACTGTTCGTCGTATGGCAATTTTTTATGACTGCCGTAAGCCTTGTCACTACTGGCAATCACAATTGCTTGGATATTTTGTGCCTGCCGACAAGCTTCCAGAATATTCCAAGTTCCACGAATATTTGAAGAAAAGGTTCGCTGTGGATTTTTCAAGCATTTGTTGACGATTGCTTCCGCCGCCAAATGAAATACAAACTCTATCTTATGTTTATTAATCAGCTGAATTAAAAGTTTGTAATTGGCTACATTTCCCCGTACAATTGTTATATTTTTCAGATCTTTGCCGCTAAGAATAGTGTTTTTTCTAAAGGTTATTCTATCTAGTCCAAAGACCCGTGCCTGCAAGGACAACAAACTTTTAGTCAGGTTAGACCCAAGAAAACCTTCGTAACCGGTTACCAGGGCCCTTCGTCCCTGCCAAAAGTTATTTTTCATTTCACTTTACCAAACCTTCCATTCAGCGCTATCTCCGTCCCAAAGCTTATTTAAATAGTCCATATCCCGTAAGGTATCCATACATGCCCAAAATCCTGTGTGCTTATAAACCATGAGTTGTCCTTTGTGTGCAACTTTTTCTAAAGTCTCAACTTCCAGATCACAACTATCATCAGCCAGGAGATAATCAAAAATGCCTTTATTGAAAACAAAAAACCCAGCGTTTATAAGTCCTGAACCTGTCCTGGGTTTTTCACTGAAACTTTCAACCCGATCACCCTTAATCTTTAATTGCCCAAAACGTGAAGCAGGGTTGACTCCAGTCACAGTGGCCAACTTTCCGTGACTGTTATGAAAGGCTAAAAGAGCATTAATGTCTATGTTAGCAACTCCATCACCATAGGTCACCATACATTGATCGCCCTCAATATATTTTTCTACTCGTTTTAATCTGGCGCCTTTGAGGGACTTATCCCCGGTGTCTACCAAAGTAATCTTCCAACCTTTTTCCTTGTGATTACTATGTATTTCTATATTCTTACCGTTACCAAGCTCTAAAGTAAAATCATCGTTGAGGACTTCATAATTATAAAAATATTCCTTGACCATATTCCCTTTATGCCCCAGGCAAAGAATGAATTCCTTGAATCCATAGTGAGCATAAATTTTCATTATGTGCCAAAGAATAGGCCTGCCGCCAATTTCAATAAGTGGTTTGGGTCGGTATTCTGTTTCTTCACGAAGCCGGGTACCTAAACCACCACAGAGAATGACAACTTTCATTGTTGCATCTCCTCCAGAATTCTCTTCTTTAAGCTTTTTCCATCCAACCCATGGTGTTCTAAAACCTCTCGAGGAGTGCCACAAGCAGGGTAACCTTCAACTGCAAATTTTAGAAATTTTTTAGCTTGCAGCTCCGGAGAAGAAAATATGATATTTAACAAACCATCCCCAAGCCCTCCACAAGGAGAATGATTGTCCAATACAAATAATGCCCTGCAGTCCCCGACGATTTCTTCGAACCAGTCCCTATCAACACGGTTCAACCAGGGCATATTAACAACTTTCAACGAAAATTTCTCTTTCTCAAGAAGTTCCGCTGCCAGCAACGCTTCATGCAGCATCACTGGTCCATAAGCAAATAATATCGCATCTTCCCCTTTCTTCAGTATTGTTCCTTTGCCGAATGTAAAATTGTAATCATCAGGCAGTACGATAGTTCTTGGCGATGGTGATATTGCCAACCTAAGCATACAGGTTTCCGCTGCTTTCTCAATGCACCACTCAAGAGCAAACCTTGTTTCTACGCCATTGCACGGTTCTATCACCACACAGTTTGGCAACGCTCTAAACAGTGAAATATCCCGCAGGCTCTGATGTGATTTCCCAGGGCCAGCAGGAATCAAACCTGCGTAATGACAGACATAAATGATTTTGGTATTTTCGGTAGCGTTAGTGTAAATCTGTTCGTTGGCGCGGGAAGCAAGAAACACGCCGAACGAATTTACTATGGGCAGATACCCGTGAAGAGCCAGGCCCCCAGCGACCGAAACCATATCCTGCTCAGCAATGCCATTTTCGATAAAACGTTCGGGGAATTTATTCTCAAAAGGGCGTAAACCGCAGTCCGCAGCCAAATCAGCATCAAGGACGATTATGTCTTTTCTTCTCTTGCCTAATTCAACCAATGCCTCACCATATGCGTTCACCACCTTTTCAGCAACATCTTTGAGCTTTACTCTGGCTTTCTCTCTTGTCTCTATGACATCCAGTGACAGCGGTTCTAAACACAGCCCCGTCAAACTTCTGTTTATTCTATTGAGAATCTCCCGATGGCTAGCTTCAAAAGCCCCATCGTCAGGCGCACCAGCATGCCATTTATAAAGCCCATTGCCCTCTCTTAACGCAGTTGGGCCCTCCATGAAAGAGACGCCTTTGCCTTTTATAGTATCTGCAATCAATACTTTGGGTTTATCATTCACATTGCCAAATTTTTCAAAGGCGTCATTGAGCTGATTAAAATCATGGCCATCGCAACGCTCTACATGCCATCCAAAAATCTCGAATTTCTTTTCTAAATCGCCAAGGTCGGTTATCTCTCTTACCGGTTTGTCCGTCTGAATCTTGTTGAAATCAACAATTACAGTGACGTTATTTATTTTCTGATGTGCGGTTGTCTGCAATGCTTCCCAAACTTGTCCTTCCTGAAGTTCTCCATCACCGGTCATCACAAGAACTCTTCCGCCGTACCCACTCAATCTCTTGGCTAAAGCTATGCCCCGGGCCTTGGAAATACCCATACCCAAAGAGCCAGAATTCACCTCTATGCCCGGTATTTTTACATCCGGATGGCCATCCAAGCCCCCAATCCTTCTCAGTCCGAACAATTTATCGAACGGTAAAATACCCACAGCAGCCAACACAGAGTAATGTCCCGGACAATCATGACCTTTCGATGAAAAATAGACATCCCTGTCAGGATTATTTATTCCCATCCGCAAAACATTCATCTCATGAAAATAAAGATAGACCACTATGTCTATGGAGCTAAAACTCGACCCAAGATGACCAGAGCCCGCTTTCTTCACTGCAGATAATGCATTCAGCCTGCAAACATCGCTGATTACCTGCAATTTATCAAAGTGGTCTATATCCGCATTAACTATGCGTTGGAAGTTTTCGAAAGCCGCAAAGGGGATTTGAAAAACACTACTTTTCTGCGTTTTTTTTCTCGAATTGGACATTTTGAATTTTGGCGCTGTAGTCAACATATAAGGTCTTGACTTCAGAGAAAGCCTCAATAGCAGCCCAGCCAGCTTCACGGTATCCTAAGCCAGAAGCCTTTACCCCGCCAAAAGGCATGTGTGGTTCCGAGCCAAAAGTTGGGCCATTGATATAACACGTACCGGCCTGTGCATCATCGAAGAAGCAAAATGCCTTATTGACATCTTTGGTGAACAGTGACGCAGCCAATCCATACGGGGTAGAGTTATGTATGCGAATGGCATCTTCGTATGAATTAGCTTTGAACACAACTAACACGGGTCCAAAGACCTCGTCATCAGCAATCTCCATATCAGGCCTTACTTTATCTATCACTGTAGGCGCGATATAATAACCTTTGTCGTAAACACCTCCTCTTAGTTGACTGCCACCGGCAACTATCCTCGCTCCATCCTTTTTGGCACGTTCGATATATCCTGCAACCCTTTCCAGCTGCTTTTTACTAATCAAAGGAGTGATGTCCGACGTATCATCGTATCCAGGCCCCACCTTCTGCTTCGAGGTTTTTTCAAGAAGCTTCTTCAGAAATACATCATATATGTTCTTATGAATAATAATCCGGCTTGTGGCTGTACATCTTTGCCCTGATATAGAGAACGCTCCGCATACGATTCCATTCACCGCCAGGTCTAAATCCGCGTCGTCCATAACAATAACCGCATTTTTGCCGCCGAGCTCCAAAGAAATCTTTGCAAGCCGCCCCGCACAATTCTTCCCGATGGTTTTGCCAACGGCACTTGAGCCCGTAAAGGAAACCATCGCAACATCAGGATGGGAAGTCAGTGCCTCTCCCGCTTCAGGCCCGAAACCGTGTATGAGATTCAAAACTCCTCCTGGTAATCCCGCCTCTTCCAATATTTCGGTGAAATGCACCGCGGTTTCCGGGGTATTTTCCTCGGACTTCAGTACTACCGTATTGCCACAAAGCAGAGCAGGGAAGGTCTTCCAGCATGTAATCGCCATAGGAAAATTCCACGAGGTTATTATTCCAACTACCCCTACCGGATACCTTTTAGTCATGGCAAATCTTTTCTCCAGAGCCGAATGGGTGGTTTTCCCATACCACCTTCTTCCCTCTCCACCGGCAAAAAACGCCATATCAATACCCGATTGAACATCACCCATTGCGCCATTAACGGTTTTACCGTTCTCTCTCGAGACAACCTCCGCCAACTTTTTCTTGCGAGAGGCCATTATACGTCCTGCCTCAAATAATATCTTACCCCTCTCCGGCGGGGGAACGCCTTTCCATTTATCGAATGCCTCCCGCGCAGCAGAAACAGCTTTATCCACATCTTCTTTTCCCGAACGCGGGAAAAGACCAATTATATCATCCGTGTCAGATGGGTTTATATTTTCGAAGGTCTCATCTGAAATTGCAGCAACCCACCGACCATTAACATAATTCTTAAAAACCTCGGGCACAGAAAACCCCCATCCCTCAATCTTTGACTACCAACAGCTATAGCCGCCATCGATAACAAGATTGGAACCGGTCATATAAGAAGACGCGTCAGACGCTAAAAAAAGTATAGCACCGTTGTACTCGTTTTGGTTAGCCATACGTTCTAACGGAACCTTGGGTAAATAATTTTTCAAAAAAGCTTCGTCCTGGTGGTTGAATACTCCGCCTAAAGTCAATGTGTTAACTCTTACGTTTCTCCTAGCCCAATAAGTCGCCAGGTACCTCGTGAGATTTAAGACCCCTGATTTCGATACCGAATAAGCTACAGGTTTGCAAAAAGTTTTGTGCTTTGCCTTGTACTGATAAAGGCGCTGGTCAGGCGACAGCATTCCATATATAGAAGAAATATTGATTATACTACCCCCGCTCGTTTCAGCCATATGCCCCCCGATTATCTGGCAGCACAGAAAGACGCCTTTGAGGTTAGTATCCATCATTGCCTGCCACGCTTGTTCCGGGTAGGTCTCAAACGGGCCGGTATCTATTTCAGAACTATTCGGAGGGGCATCAAGTGCCGCGTTATTGACAAGAATCGTCGGATCTCCGAGCTGTTCGATAACATCCTTCAGGCCATCTTTTATCGAATCTTTTTTAGTTATGTCTATGTTCGCCACGACCAGTTCTTTAGATTCAATCTCCCCTAATCTGCCCTTTGGATTTTCAGGCCACATATCAAATGCAGCCACCTTTGCCCCTGCTTCAAGCAAAGCCCGAACATACTGGCCGCCCAGCTGGCCGGCTGCGCCGGTTACAATAGCCACTTTACCAGACAGACCAAATAAGGCGTCAACACAGCTTGTCATCTTTCGCCTTCAGTATAAAATCACAGAATTCCCTGACCGCACCACCGCCGCCCGGCAGCTTAGTCAGATAAAGACAGGATTTCAGCACTTCCGGATGTGAACCCGACACGCAGGATGGCAGACCTACTTTGTTCAGACATTCCAAATCATTAACATCGTTACCCAGGTATGCAACTTCCTTCAGAGAAATGTTAAGCTTGTTGACCTGCTCTTCCAAAACCTTTAGCTTGTTGTTACAGCCATGGAAGCAAGGCAGCTTCAGTTTTTTGCAACGATTCTTAACTACGGGATTTGCCTCAGTGGAAATAACCAGTGTAGCTATGCCTCTGTTTTTAAGTGCCTGCAACCCTAATCCGTCACTTCTATTACAAAGTACACCCTCTGCACCATCCTGTAATACGAGCACCAGGTTATTGGTAAACACACCATCGAAATCAAAAGCAACCATTCGAATTTTGCGGGCTATCTGATACAGTGCTTTGTTATCGTTGCGTTGCTTGCTTCTCATATTCTTTCACCGGCTCCAAGACGCCCCATGAAATGACGGACTCATCTGACAAAGGAACTCTCAACTTTTTACCTATTATCTCATCAATATAATAGGGCGATAAGCCATCAGCCGGAGATTTAATGGCAATATCCTCTCTTGTTAAAATATGTTCGGCTGGCAAACTCCTTGCCGCATACAAAGCTTTCCCCATTTTCCTCCTGGCGTCAACTTCGAAATCCCGCACCACCTTTTCGCCGTTTCCGATACATACGCTAACTCTTTTCAAATCACGAACCTGCTTGCGCAATCCTTCTCGCTCGAGAGAAAACTTATGGTCCGTACCCTTCCAGGCGTGGTTTAGCGTAAAATGTTTCTCTACCACGGTGGCGCCAAGCATATAGGCGATTGCTGCAGCCAATATCCCATTATCGTGGCCGGAATAACCTATAATCGCATCAGGGAATTCCCTTTTGAGGGTTTGAATCGCTCTCAGATTCAATTCGGCATACTCCGCAGGATAAGCACAGACCGCATGTAACAAACATATCTTGTCATGGTACTTGCATATTTTATCGTAGGCGGTATGAATTTCTTCTAAAGTCGAAGCTCCGGTGGACAAAAACATAGGTTTGTTTTTTTGGGCAATATATTCCAGCAAAGGGATATTAGTAAGGTCCCCTGAAGCAACTTTATAACTGGCTATACCCAAATCCTCCAAGAAGTCGACACTGTTGAAATCAAAAGCGGTGCACATAAACTCAACACCGCTGTCTTCCGCTAATCTCTTAAGAATCACATATTCATCCCGGTCAAATTCCAAAAATTCCCGATGCTCGCCATAGGTGAGTCCAAAGCTGTTCTCGTTATCATAAGGTTTGTTGTACATTGATTCGGTATAGAGATTCTTATTATCTCTCTTTTGGAACTTCACTGCATTTGCTCCGCAATCAGCTGCAGCTTTTACCATATCCATAGCTACCTTAAGATTTCCCTGATGGTTATGGCCAATCTCTGCAATTACATAGCACGGCCCGTTAGAAGAAATTGTGCTTTTCCCGAGGTTAATATTCTTCATAGGTATCTCCTTGTCTTTATCGAAAAGACCCTTTTCTGCGGCTAAACTGTTAACTAACTATCGAAGACTGACTACTGGGTTCTTCATGTTGCCAATCCGGGCACACTCCGTCCCCGTCGGTTGCGCCGATACTGAATTAAGGAACACCTGCGTCTGTTTTCCAGCGACTCCCCAAAATCGGACCGCTCAACCCCACAAAGAAGCACTTCAGTAAACAGGGCTACTACCGTTGGGCAGTTTGAGTTTCTTGAGAGTATGATTTATTCTCTTGTGCACGCTTCTTCCTCTGCGTCGCAACAATTTTCCCTCGGCTCTCAAGTTCACCAAAAGCGTCATCGTCGATATTCTGTGGCCTCAGCTCAAACGCAAGTCGCTCTCGTTTTTTCGGTTTCGTCACGAACTTTCGTAAAATACTCGCGCGCAAATGCTGCAAATATAGCAAGCGTGAGAGAAACAACCCCAGCCAACGCAGTCTTTTTTATGGTGCCCCTGGGCATTCTCGCCTCGGGTACAATTGCCTCATCAAGGACCTGAATGGTCGGCATACTTTTGGCTTCCTCGATTTTTGCAATCTCGTATTCGCGCGTGAGCAGCTCGAAGAGCATTTCCTTGATTTTAGCGTCTCTGCTGAGCAAGTTGTCGATTCGGCTGAGGTCCAGCTCTATTTCTTTGAGCCGATTTTCGAGGAAAATCTTTTTACTTGCGGCCTGACTTACAAAAAGCCGCTTATTCTGCCTGTCCAATTCCTCGACATAGGCATTAGCCAGTTCTGCCGCTCTGTAAGGGTTTCTATCCTCGACGGTGATGGTGACAATACCCTCGTTGGTGACTTTAATGGACGTTCTGCTCTGTAGGGTATTCCTGACGGCGGTAATGCTGTTCCCGACCTTGTAAACCGATGCCAAATCAGCTTTTTCGACAATGGCATCAGCAATGCTTCGGCTTTTCAAGATACCGACGTACATATCCGAGATGCTGGTGACATCCATCGCCTGCCGGAGCATGGAGCTTTTCACTGCACCAAGACCGCCAGCCATACCCGCCCCTCTTTGCAGAACGTCAACCGGGGGCACAACCGAAGTGGTAGCCGAAAAGCTTTTAGGCACGAATAAACTGATGATTGCTGTTGTTATGACGGTGATTGTGCAAATCCAGAAAATCATCCTTCTGTATTTTGAGATGACACGGAAATAATCGGCGAGATTTATGGTTCCATCGTCAAGACCGCGGGGGACTGACGAGCCGGTGGCGTTTACGGGCTCACCAACAGTTGCCTTGTCAGCACTGCTCTGCGGGCGTGCGGTATCATCCATAACAGAAACATCCTAAACAAACCAAACTATAATGCGATTACTACACCTGCCGCCAGGGCCGCCTGGAACAGAATTTGCGTCAAATCTTTTGCGGTTTTCAGCCACAGGAACTTGTCCATCTTTCTTGGCACGAGAATTGTGTCGCCGGGGTTAAGCCGGATACCCATAAACCCGCCAAAGTTCCACTGGTGGGCTTCGGAATCCCAGTAGACGCTGTCGGGGTTTTTCTGCGAGATACTGACGACCGAACCATCGGCTTTTATCACGCTTATCTGTTTCTTGTCCGCATCGCCGGTGGGGCCCCCTACTTTCTGTAGGTAGTAGGCCACGGTCCTGTCCTTTTCATATAACATCGAGGCGGCGTTGAAAACTTCGCCCACAACATTTATGATGCCCGGGGTTTCGGGGACAAGCAATGTGTCGCCCTTTTCGAGCTCCAGGTCATATCTGGAGCCTCTGAACTGCTCAATCGGCATCAGTTTAACAACGACGCGGCCGTCGACTTTGGCGGTCCGCAGCTTGCTCAACAAATCTTGCTTGACTTTGATATCTGCCTGCTGGGCCTGCACAGTTTCCTGGTCTATAGCACTGCTTATCCGCTGGCTGGCGCTGCTTAACATGGATTCTTCAATCTTATTAACAAGCTCATCCATTCGCTGACGCTGAATCACTTTTGCGCTTTCCCGTGTAAATGTTGCTCCCCGCAGGTACGCCCTTTCGGTATAGCCGCCGGCCCGTTCGATAAGCGAGCTTAAGGTCTCGCCTTTGGTTACCGGGTACACACCGGGGAAGCGCACCTGGCCGGCTACGGTGGCAACGCGGTCGAACTCAAGCTCAGGGATGGACCTGACAATCAAATGGTCGTAATCCTGCAGCTCGATATCCTGGGCGAGGTCTCTGGCGAGGACCCTTTCGAGGTCAATATCAATCTTTTCCGTCTGCATCCCGGTCTGACTTATGTGCCTGCGAGTAAGCTCCGCCGTCCTCAAATAGGCGTTTTTCCGCGGGCCGCCCGCAGCATCGAGCAGATCGCTCAATCTCATACCGGGAATGAAACGATATTCACCCGGCCGATAAACCTCGCCGGCAATGGAGGCGCTTCGCTTGCCCTGTTCCAACAGCGAAACACCAAACACTTTTACCACGTCGCCATCCTGAATAACGATGTCGGCGGCGCGCTGGGCGGTAATACCTTCCGGTTCAGCGACGTTGAAGTCGGTCACAACGCGCCTTTGGTGATTCTCCACCCTTTCAACCTGGACCTGTCGGAGCCAGCCGGCGTAGTTGACTCCGCCTGCCAAATCGAGCACCTCGCGCAGCATCATTGGTTTTGCCATTTCGTATATGGCGGGTCTCTTGACGTTGCCTGCCACTCCGACGACCGGCCCGATGATGGGAATGAATATCGTATCGCCATCCTGCAAACGAATATCGTTACTTTTGTCGCCGCCTAACAGAAACGTGTAGAGGTCGATGTGCAGCGGCTGCTGGTTGCTTCGCAACAGCCGAATATCCCGCAGTGAGCCGTTCTTCGACGGCCCCCCTGCCGCACAAAGCGCATTTATAACCGTCGAAAAAGAACTGACCGTGTAACTGCCGGGCACTTGCGCCTCGCCGACGACAAAGACCTTTATCGTCCGCAGCCGGCCCATAGTGACGGCCATTTTGAAGTCGGTTTGCTTGCGAGCCAACTGCTCCTGCAGGTAGTCCTGCATCGCCGCCAGCGTCATACCGGAGACGCTCAACACACCAACTTCAGGCAGGGCAATCTGGCCGTTGCGGTTTATCTCAACGGCATACTGAGCGTTAATTCGTCCCCACAATGTCACGGTGAAAGCGTCGCCGGGACCGACGACGTAGTCAGGCCCGACGGGGATATTTGTGACGGGTGCAAAGGTAGATGCAGGCCCCTGGAAAACATCGTAGCCGAACTGGGTCAGCTTGCCAGGCGCCGCACCCGAAATCTCACCCGACAGCAATCGCTCTATTGCCGACCGTTGCGGCACCATTCGATTCGGTTCAAGGACGTTAACTTCATTGAACTCTCCAGGAGCCGGCGAAATAGACGCTTGCTGTGATTGAGCGGATAAGATGGCTCGGATTTGCTCCTGGGACAGGGTATTGGGGTCGATGCCCATTCTCTCGATGGCAGTGGTGTCGGCAAATGGGTATTCCGCCTTGGCCACCGTCACGTAGCCGGCTGAAAACACCACTACCAATCCGATTATTATCTTGATGGAGAACCGACTAAGCACAGAAAACGCAAGGCAGCGGGCCTGTCCCTGACGAATTGTGCAGCCCCGTGGCTTTGCCGTTTTTCCATCCCTCATTTGTCACACTCCTTTGCAACAACCCCCGCCCTGTTTTTGAGTATCAACCGTCGATTACCATTCGACCATCAGTTCACACACCGACCATCGAATTGTATGCGACAGTCGCCGCTCAAAAATAGGGCGGGGCATCGACCAAGCCGCCGAAGCACAATATAATCCGACGCGAGAAACAGTCAACAGTTTTTTTTTGAGATTCTGACGTGCTCACAACTCCGGCAGGGACAAACGCTTTCCCTCACACTCTTACCCCCACATTCGCTTGTATAGCCGCTATAAGTTCGAGCCCCCTCGGACAGCAAATCCGAGTGTTGCAAGCCATCTTTTACCACCCCAAAATCAAGCAGGTTTGCTCTCTTCCTTCTTCGACGAGCCGTCCCGAAAAACTTTACATTTTTTATGGGACGAGCCGATAAACTCAAGGCCGGCAGCACAGAAAAACCCGACGGGGTCGCCACCGCCCGTGTTGACCCGACCGGCAGGATGACTATAATCAGGCCTCCGTCACAGGCGGATAAATCTGTTTACCGCCAGGTTCGTTTGGGAACTGGGGTTTGGGATTTGGGACTTGAGTTTTGGAGTTTGTCTCGGTTTATGCGCAAATATCTCTCTGCATCGCTGGTGCTGTTGGCTTTACCCTGCTTTTCATTTGTCTCAACCAATGTCCCCATCGGCCACTGGAGCTACGATGCCATCGACAAGCTAATCGGCCAGGGTCTGATAGACGGCGCGATGATGACAACCAGGCCGGTTTCGCGTTTCGAGATGGCCAGGCACATTGCCGAGGCCGACGAGAAGTTTCAACGACTCAATTTGAAAAACGAGATTGCCTCGGGCATCCTTGACCGGCTCAAAAAAGAATTCAGGCCCGAACTTGCGACAATCGGCGCAATTGACGGTGGGCCGCTTCTCGACTTCGCAAAACCAGTCGAAGACCCTTATGTAAAATATGTATATGCTCGCTCAAAACCAGACATTGAAAACGCCCGCGGGGACACATTCGACGAACACTCCAATCTGCGCGCCGGAATGCAATCGAGGGGACAGTTGTTCGACATCGCGGCGTTTTATCTGCACCCCGAATACCCATATTCATCCGAGAACACAAGCCGGGACGTGAAGCTGATTGAGGCATACGGCAAATTGATGTTAGGCAGGTTCGAGATTGAGCTCGGGAAGGATTCGATGTGGTGGGGTCCGGGCTATCACGGCTCGCTGCTTATGAGCAACAACGCCGAGCCGTTCAAAATGGTCAAGTTATCCACTCCAGGCCCAATAAAGCTGCCCTGGATATTCAGCGGACTGGGGCCTTTCAAGTTCGTATGGTTTCTGACGCAATTAGAGAAAGACAGGCCTGTCGCGGAGCCAAAGCTGACCGGTATGCGAGTAAACTTCAAGCCGCATCCCGCGGTGGAGCTGGGTTTGTCACGCGCCATCATTTTCGACGGTGATGGCCGGCCAAAATATACCTTAGGGGATTACTGGAAAGCATTCTCGGGCAGGAATGAAGCCCTGTCGGGCAACCGAGAAAACAACCAGCTGGCGGGATTCGATGCCTCCGTGCTGCTGCCCGTCAACTGGCTGATGCCCGCCAAATCCATCAAGCTATACACCGACTGGGTCGGCGAAGATGAGGCAGGCGGCCTGCCGAGCAAGTGGGGACGCCTGTTCGGAGCAAAATTCTATGATATTTTAGGAACGGGGAAAACCGACCTCGACATCGAATATGCCAACAACCACGTCCAGGGCAGCCCAAATGTTTTCTATACCCATGGTGTTTACGACCCGGGCTATTGGTATAAAGGCAGAATAATCGGGCACCATATGGGCACCGACGCCGAAGATTTGTTCCTCAGATTAACACATTACCTCTCCAGCGACACCATCCTCGGCATTCAGTTTGACAGACAGACCAGCAATCTGTCATCATCGCCTCAGACCACAATCGACCAGATTGGATTCGACGTTGCAATTCTCACGCCGGACAGCTGGCAACTGAACGCCGGCTATCGCTACGAGAACACCGGAAACGGCAGCACCCTGCCGGATAATCACATCCTTTTCCTGCAGATAAGCTGCGACTTTTGAAGATAATCGCAGTAACTGCCACATCGCCTCTGCTCATCAAACGAAAAAAGCTGCCAAACGTAAACGCTTGTCAGCCCTAATCTTACCTAACGAGGCCGAAGGGGCTCGAACCCTCAACCTTCGGATCGACAGTCCGATGCTCTAGCCAATTGAGCTACGGCCCCGAACACAGGCGAATATAACGTCGAAATTCGCACGTGTCAAACATTTCGGCGGCAGATTCTACATTCTTCCCGGCGACTGAGGCCGTCGGAAGGATTGCTGGGATTTGCTTTCTCTCTTGTGGTTTTGCTGGAGGATTTTAATCGCCTTTTTTACGTCTGCGACCTTAAGGATGCCCGTTGTGCGGCCGCCTTTTGCGCCTGCGGTGCAGTAGGCGTATGATATGTTGATATGGTTGGTGGCGAGTTTTTCGGCAACGGAGGCAAGCGCACCCGCCCTGTTGTCGAGATTGACGCAGAGGACGTCGGTTTTATTAAAGGGCATATTTGACCTTGCAAGAACGTCTTCGGCCTTTTGGGGGTTGTCGAGAACGACCCTCAGCACCCCGTGCTCAACGGAGTCCATCACGGTCATAGCGGTGATATTGACCTTGACCTTGGCGAATTCGCCGAGAATGTGAGCAAGAACGCCCGGTTTGTTGACCATAAAGATTGAGAACTGCGTAGCAACGTACATAGTTTCGCCTCCTGCAAAAAAGTAAACCTAATCAGACCTGTCCAACAAGTCGGCTCGCGGCGAGCCGACGGCGCTTTCGACGTCCGGAAAGAACTCGAATACCTGGTCGAGACTGGTGATTTTGAATACCCTGTGAAGCTGCGGGTTGATTGAGCTTATGAACACCTGGCCGCCATAGGAGGAAAGCGCGGCTCGCGTTTCGAGGAGCATGCCGAGGACGCGGGATGAGAAGAACTTCACGCCCTTGAAATCAAAGACGACCCGCCTGGGGCGATTGGCGTCGACGAACTTGGCGATGTGCCTGGCGGTAATGGAAATATCCTCCATATTACTTATGGAGCTTTTCTTGAAAGTGACGACGGCGGTGTCGCCTTCGCTCGATATCAGGCCAATGATTTCCTCAACCATAGCAATCCAACTACACGTCGATAACGGCAATAAACTGAGCCCGGTTTACACCAATCAGGCATCTTCCTTTATTTCGGCACGATTTTCAACCGCCAATCAAAAACAATCGTCTTTTTTATCTATGCCGGCAGGCGAGAAGATGTTCGGGTTCGCCGGGAACAAAATCCAGCGGCGGGTTTTCGGTGAAACAGCGGTCCTTTGCGAACGGGCACCTGGGATGGAATGGGCAGCCGGGCGGCGGATTGAAGACGCTGGGCACCTCACCGGCGAGCGGCTTCGCAGCGGCCCGGTGGGGCGCTTTAATCCTGGGAATCGCGGACATAAGGGCAATGGTATAAGGATGCAGCGGATTATCGTAAAGCTGGCCAACGGGGGCCTGCTCGACAATCCTGCCCATATACATCACGGCGACAACGTCGCAGGCAAACTGGACAACGGCGAGGTCGTGTGCAATGAACAGATAGGTGAGGGAAAAGTCCTGCTGGAGGTCTTTGAGAAGGTTAAGGATTTGGGATTGTATAGAGACATCGAGGGCGCTGACGGGCTCGTCGCAGATGACAAGTTTCGGCTGGCAGACCAGTGCGCGTGCAATGCCGATACGTTGTCGCTGGCCGCCGGAGAATTCGTGAGGGTAACGGTTTACGGCATCCGGTGAAAGCCCCACTTTGGCGAGTATTCGGCAGACGTGTTCGGCGAGGTCGGCGCCGGTCATTTTTTTGTGGACCTTGAGGGGGTCGCCGACGATGCTGCCGATGGTCATCCGAGGATTGAGCGAGCCGAAGGGGTCCTGGAAAATCAAACTGACGCTGCTGCGGATGTCTCGAAGCTGGGAGCCGGCGGCGGCGAAAACGTCGGTATTGTCGAAGGTGACTTTGCCGGCGGTGGCGGGGACAAGGCGGAGTATGCTTCTTGCGACGGTGGTCTTGCCGCAGCCGCTTTCACCGACGAGACCAAAGGCCGTAGCGTGTCTGACGGCGAAGGAGACGCCGTCGACGGCCTTTATGTAGCCAACGGGGCGGCGCAACAACCCCTTTTTGACGGGGAAGTAGGTCCTGAGGTCTTCGACCCTGAGCAGGAAACCATTCGTATTAACGTCGGGATTCATATGGTTCGACTCCGCTCACCACAGGTTTTTGTGTCATCGGGTCTTTCGTAGCCGGGTGCATACCAGCAGGCGACCGCCCTGCCGGCGGCAAGTGTGCGTAGTTGCGGCTCGATTGTCTGACATCTCTTGTCATTGCAGCCGATGGGGCAGCGAGGATGGAATTTACAGCCAGAGGGAAAATGCAACGGTTCTGGAACAGTGCCGGGAATAGTGTGGAGGCGTTTACCGGTGAAACCGAGGGACGGGCGGGATTTGAGCAGGCCCTGTGTGTATGGGTGTAGCGGCTGGTCGAACAGGGACCTGCAATCGGCAAGCTCGGCTATCTTCGAGGCGTACATCACGGCGACGTCGGCGGCGCGTTCGGCGACGATGCCGAGGTCGTGGGTAATCAGCAGAATGCTCATCTGGTTTTGCTTTTGCAGCTCGTCGAGGAGGTCGAGGATTTGCGCCTGGATGGTGACATCGAGCGCGGTTGTGGGTTCGTCGGCGATGAGCATCGCGGGTTTGCAGGATACGGCCATAGCAATCATAACGCGTTGTCGCATTCCGCCGGACATTCGGTGAGGATATTCAGAGATGCGCCGGTGGGGGTCGGGGATACGGACTTCACGGAGCATTTGCTCGGCGAGGTCCCAGGCCTGTGATTTGGATTTATGCTGATGAAGCCGGATGGCCTCGGCGATTTGGTAGCCGACGGTGAAGACGGGATTCAAGCTTGTCATCGGCTCCTGGAAAATCATAGCGATGCGGTTTCCGCGAACTTCGCGCATCCGGCGCTCGGAGAGGTCGAGGACGTTTTGGCCGGCGAACGTGATTTTGCCCGCGACGATTCTGCCCTGCGGCTGGGGGACGAGCCGCATAATGGATAGCGCGGTGACGCTTTTACCACACCCGCTTTCACCGACGAGTGCGAAGGTGCTGCTGGGTCTGACGGAGAAGGAAACGTCCTGGACGGCGCGGAGAACGCCCTGCTGAGCGAAGAAGCTCGTCGAGAGGTTTTCGACCGACAGTAGTGTATCGTTGCCTGTCATAGGGCTACTGCACCTTCAATTTGGGGTCGAGGGAATCCCGCAGGGCGTCGCCGAAGACATTCAGCGCAAGCGAGATAAAGAAAACGGCGATTGTGGCGGCGACCATTTGCCACCAGACGCCCCGTGCAAGCTCGATTCTGGCGTCGTTAATCATAGCGCCCCAGCTCGGCCGGTTGGCTTCGCCGAGGCCGAGGAAGCTGAGGATAATTTCCGCGTGGATAAAGGAGACAAATCGAAGTGAGAAATCGATAATGACGATGTGAAAGACGTTGGGCAGCAGATGCCTGAATATGATGCGGGAGTCGGTGCAGCCGTAGCTTTTTGCGGCGAGGACGTATTCACGTTCCTTGTGTTTGATGACCTCGCCGCGGATGAGGCGGCAGATGCCGACCCAGCTTGTCAGGCCGATGGCCAGATAAACGGAGGCGATGCCGGCAAGCTTGTGGCCGGCGATGGTTTTGTCGCGAAGGACGATGGCAAAGGCAAGGATAAGGAGAATATAAGGGATGGAGCTTAGCGTCGAGTAAACCCAGACGATTATTTCGTCGACGAGGCCGCGGAAATAGCCGGCGATGGCGCCAAGCGGAACACCGATGGCGATGCTGATTAAGGATGCGCACAGCGCGACGGTGATGGATATCCTGGCTCCATAGAGTGTTTTTCGAAATACGGACAGGCCGAATATATCGGTGCCGAAGACGTTTTGGGAACCCGGCGGCTGATACGAGGGACCGGTCGGCTGCGCCCAGAGCGTCGGGCCGATGTGCCAGTCGAGCAATTCGGCGAAATAAATGAAGGCGACCAGCAGGAAATAACCGGCGATGATGCCGAGACAGACGACGGCGAGACGCCGGCGGAAGAGCTGCCGCAGGCCATCCCGCCATAAGCTTGTGCCTCTGGGGGCCTTGAGCGGTTTGTGTGTGCCGTCAATCAAATGAAATCCTCGGGTCAACCAGGACGTAACAGATATCGGTTATCAGGTTAAAGACGACGAACAATATCGCGCCTATGTAGGTCATCGCATTGATGACGAAGTAATCACGTGAGCCGATTGCCTCGACCATCAGGTAGCCGATGCCGGGGATGCCGAAGAACCTTTCGAGCAAAAGCGAGCCGAGAAACAAAAACGGGATGGCGAGGACGACCTGCGTGAGGACCGGAATCATAGCGTTCTTGAGGACGTGCTTGAAAAGGACGCGTTTTGTGTCGAGTCCCTTTGCGAAGGCGGTGCGAACGTAATCGGCGCGCATCTCGTCGAGCATAACGGTGCGATAGAAGCGGAGGTTGCTGCCGAGGCCGGTGACAATACCGATGAGCACGGGCAACGCCACGTATTGTGGGATGGAAAGGTCCGGGGAGAAGAAAACGGGAAACAGCCCCCATTTGTAGGCGAGGAAGTATTGGCCTAATATAATGAAACTGAGATAGGGAATGCTCATCCCTGCGACGCAGATGACCAGGGCAAGGGTGTCCCAGACGGTGCCGCGAAGAAACGCCACAAAAAGGGCAAGGGAAACGGCGATGATAACCTCGCCAAAGAACATCGGGACGGTCAGGGCCAGCGATGGCCCCATGCCTCTTTTGATTTTGTCGATGACGGGTTCGCGGTCGAGCGCCCTGCCGAAATCGAAGGTAAGCGCACTTTTGAAATGGCGCACGAGCTGGCTGTCGCGGGAGAGGAACAGCGGCTTATCGAAGCCGTATTCTTCGCGGATTTCCCGAATTGTTTCGGGCGTGGCGCTCTTGCCCGCGATTTCCATTGATATGTCGCCGCCGACGACGGTGAACAGGACAAACGTGAGCAGCAGAACGCCAAAGACAATCGGGATTGTGTATAAAAGCCGCCTTATTATATATGCAGTCATCCTTCGACTCCTTTCAGTCGCTCAGGATGACCCTGAGCGAAGTCGAACGGGTCATTTACCTGCCTTTGTATGCCGCCCGCTTCGCGGTATCAATTCGATGATATTTTCCCAACCCGTATTGAAAAACGTGCGGCTTATAATTGCCGACCCAGTCATGGTGCAGCACATACGCAACCCGGTGGTTTATAAAGGCAGCAGGACAATCTTCGACCACTATACATTCGGCCCTGCGGTAAAGCTCGGTGCGCTGGGGGCTGTCAGCCATTACCGCGACCTGCTCATATATCCTGTCGAACTCAGGATTGGAATAATTGAAATTATTCGTCCCCGGAGAAATGTTCTTGCTGTAGAAAAGCTGCAGAAAATTCTCCGCATCGGGATAATCCGCCACCCACCCAAGCGTGAACATTTGGGCGCTTTTGGTCTTTATCTTATCCTGAAAGGTAGGCCAATCCATATATTCGACATCAACGTCCAGCCCTATTTCTTTAAATCCCCGCTGCCAAAACTGCCCCATCTGTCGAGATAGCGTGTCTGTGCCGCCGGTTAACAGCTTCAACTTCGGCAGTTTCCCCCCATATACCTTTTCAGCTTCCTTCACAAGCTGCACCGCCCTTTCAGGGTCAAAACTTCTCCCGATTTTCCTGATTTCCGGATTATACGCTTTCATCAGCGGCGGTATAAAGCCGTATGCAACCTCATCGCGATTATTCCAAAACAGGTCGATATATCTTTCACGGTCAATTGAACAGCTTATCGCCTCTCGCAACGCCTTATTCCTGCCCAAAACCGGGTCTTCCATATTGAACCCTATCCAGAACGTGCTTGGGTCCCGAAATGTCTTCAAATATATATGCCGCTGTTTCATCTCAGGCGTCAAACTTTTAGACGCATCAACCGCCTGATTATAGTTGTCTTTGGGTATGGCGCTGGCGTCGAGTTTGCCCCGCAAAAACTGAAGCCATCGGGGCTGGTCCTCCTCGATAAGCACAAAACTGATTCTGTCAACCATAGGCAGCTTCTTGCCTGCATCGACTAACAATCCCTGTTCCAAATCGCCCGGCTCACCCTCCGACGGATAGAACTCTTCCCTGAAGTTAGGATTCCTTACCATTTCCACGAAACTGCCCCGATGCCATACCTTAAGCTTAAACGGGCCCGTTCCAATGGGATGACTGACTATGTCTTTGCCGTAGTAATCAACCGCCTCTTTGGCAATCGGAGCAGTGGGCAAATGTGCCAGCAGATATGTTATCTGCGGCCAGGGCTTTTTAAGTTTTATGACAAGAGTATAATCGTCGGGCGTCTTTAAGCCCTCGACCTCACGCGAATAATCCACATCCGCCGCATTTTTGCAGCTCTTCGTATATTCACGAAATTCATCAAGCCCAACAATTTTATTATCGAAAATCCACCAGTTCTTACTCAGGTATTTGATGTCGGCAATCCTTTTCCACGCAAAAACAAAGTCGCCTGCCTTAAGCTGCCGGCCTCTTGTCCCCTCAAAACACAAATCATCCATAAAGTAAACGCCCTTTTTGATTCTGATAGTATAGGTAAGCTCGTCCTCGCTCACCCGGGGCATTTCTTCGGCAAGCTGTGGGATGAGTTCATACGGCCGCTTGAGGTAATGATATTGGTAGAGACACTCAAAGGACTGAGCCGCCACAAGCGAGGAGTATACATCTCCGATATCCCCGGGGTCGAGGCCTCTTATCTTAGTCGGTAAAATAGAGTGCAGCACCACCTCATTCGCATCACTACCCGACGGTGAATGGCCGCAGCCGGCCAAACTAAGGACGACAAGGGTAGCTGCGGGCACGATAATGCGTTTCAGCCGCATAATAACGACGCTCCGAGTTTGCTTATATTTTTTTCTGATATGCAGAAGACGCGATGAAAAATCCCTTTGCGATAAGATATTGGCCATCCGTTAGCGCGTATTGGTTTCGGTCATTTGGGTATTAGCTTTTCGGCGCATCCGCCAGAGGCAGCGGCGACTTCAACGGGGAGCCGTCGGCCGCCTTGCCGTAATCGAAGTTTATTTCCGTGACTAACTGTCCCGGTCTTGCCGCGTCGCCGAGGAGATTATTATGCTCCCGGAGCAGCGCATCGCGGTCCGAAGATTCAATCGCTTTCTTGATATCGGAGGAAGGTCTGCCGGTTAATCTGGATAGACACGATTTTTCGGTCTCGACGAGGACGGAGGCAAGTTGTTGTTTCTGTGCGGCGCTGAGCAGATTGTCGCCCTTCAAGTATCGCTGGAATACGTAGGAGAATAGCTGGCCGAATCTTTGAGCCACTGCCGCCCTGCGTGGGTCGGACGAATCCATCTTGTCGCAGAGAAGCTGGAGAATCGTCCCGTCGAGCAGCTCATACTGAACGGACCAGTCGGCGTAAGAGGTAATCCGGCGGTCGGCAACCTCGAGCAGGAGGTCTTCACCGTCGGATATTGTCACCGAGCCGGCAAAAGCGGCAATAAGCCCGAGCGTCCTGGGGCTGTTGGTTGCGACGGCTTCACCGAGGCGGCGGCAAATTTTACGGGCTACATCGGGCTCTTTAGAGGAATTAAGCCCCTCGATGATTTTGGGATTGGTCAGGCAGTTGACGGCCCAGTAGCTGATGACGCGGTTTTCGCTGTCCACGTATTTGAGCGGCAGGTCAACGAGGCGGAGGTCGGCGAGGCCATCCAGCAGCATCAAAAGGTTGGTGATGACTTTGAAGCTGCGGTCGGGCGGGGTCAGACCATCGGCGGTTTGCAGCGCAGCGGCGATGTGCTTTTTCGAGGACTCGGAGAACTGCTCGGCGAACTGGACCTGGCCCGGCTGGCTGCTGGCACTGTTGGCGAGAATTATGGAGCGGATACCTGAAATTGAGGAAAAATCATCAGTGGCCAGAATCTCGCCAGCGGCCTGGGCAACGAAAGCGTCGATTGTCCGCAGGTCAGCGTCGTCGAGGACCTTCTTGGCACGGACGGCCTCGATATCGCGAGTGGCAACCGCACCGGCAGGCGCTAAAACAGCGAAAAACAAAGATATGACTACAACGCTAATGCAGAAAGGTCTCATAATCATCAGTCAACATCCCTATTGGTAGTTCCTTGAACTTCATACAACAGAATAATTGGAAAGTGCCCCGCTGTCAAGCCAATTCAATCCGCCAAAGGCAGATGGGATAAGTTGGGAATACCATAAAAAGGGCCGGCTGGTTTCCCAGCCGGCCCATATTATTATTGGTCGATACACTTCAACTGGTCACAGGCCTCTTTCATAAAGCTCCTCTACTTCATCTGCTGTCAGGGCACAGTCGAAAATCATCACGTCGTCAATCATCCCGTCAAACTTCCCGCCCTTCATAACCGGGCTGCCGCTACCTTGTACGTAGCTGCCATCGCCGATACGAAACTTTGTAAACAACATACCACAGTTCTTCTTCCCCGGCGTTCCTTCCTGGTCGCCGTCCACGTACAAGACCGCATTCGCATTGTATGTCGGGTACACAAGCGCAAAGTGATGCCAGTCGCCGTCGTTGACGTCACTTGTCCCTGTGATATCAGATGTGCTGGTACCCAAGTCGAACCGCGCCACAACCTTTTTGTTTTCCACAAGAACCTGCCAGCCGGAGTATATGGTGACGTACGGCATAGGCATGTAATGGCACCATCGGCCAACAATTGTCTGCATCCCCGTTGATTTTGATGTATTGAACCAGCCGGCGACGGCGAAGGTATCGTTGCTATTGTAATCCGTGTCAAGCGTAGGAACGGAGAAGTAATCGGATACGCCGTTGAGGTCAACGGCGCCGCCGAATTTGCCCACCGCCCAGCAGGGGTCGTTGCCGTTGAACGTCCCGTTATTGTTATTGACGGAGTCATAAGCAATTGTGCCGCTGGTCTCATCGAGCTTCCAATAGTGTGCATTGGGGAAGGGATCGGGTAAGGGGAATCCTGCCTCGTCGGCCCCCATCTCAACCCTGTCATCCATAACCCGCGCCTCGCCGTCAATATCGACCTCGTCGGCGTAGTTGCCGTCTGGGTCGCCTGTATTGATGCACAGTGAATAAAAGCCCAAATGAAAATCGTCGCTATCGGCATCGACGAAGCAGGGGTCGGAACAGATGTTGTGGTTTGTACCATTAACATCATTGCAGTCCTGGATGCAGCTATAAGTGGCGCTGCAGTTGTTGAGGTCGCCGCCGTTGTTCCAAAAGATACAGTTTGAAATCGCCGGCACATTACCCTCGTCTGCTTGTATACCATAGCTTGTGTTGTTGACTATCGTGTTGTTTCGTACTGAACCTGTGACGGATTGGAGTGTTATCCCTTCATTATTGTCGTAGATAATACTGTTCTTAACGGTTATAGCCGCGTCCTCAGCATATATTCCCTGCTCACCGTTGTCTTTAATAATGCAATTTGTGATGGTTGGACTGCCTCCGGAGGCCGTTATGCCGTTACTGTCGTTTCTGATGATGCATCTGCTTATGACGGGGGCACCTCCTGTACAATGCGCCCCGCGGCCTCCACCAATTATAGTAAGACCGCTTAAGGTAGCACCTGAATCCGTACCAAAAGTAACCGTATTCGTCGCTCCGTTGCCGTCTATAACTGTTGCTTCCACCACATCCCAGTCACTCGGGTTGGCGCCACACAAGGTAATCGCTTTGCCATTGAAATCAATCGCCCCATAGTATGTGCCCGGATATACCACAATCTCATCGCCGTTATTCGCGTCATCAATCGCTGGCTGGACACACTCATACGAAGTCTTCTGGCTTGTGTTATAGACCATTGGGCCATATTCATAAGCACCGATATCCGGAGAACTGCCCAGATAGGCATAGCTGACTCCATCACCAGCGTTCCAGGATAAATTCTGGTCTACGCAGAGGGTGTTCGTATCATAGTTAACGTCGAGTACCATGACCACTGGATTTGAACCAACACTTATCAAGTCGCCGTCTATCAATCCATACCCGTCGCTGAAATACCGGCTGTCTGCGACTACCAACAAAGTGCCTGACCCGCCGGCAGCTGTTGTCGTGAGAAAGGCCCCCGCATCGACGCATTCGCTGCCAGGACGAAGATGGAAATCCGCGTTGTTTTGGTCAACAAGTGTGTTGGGGTTGATAAAGCAGGGGTCAGATGTGATAGAGTTAGAATCCTGACCGCTCGAGGACAGATACTCTGACCAACTGATAACATTGACTTCTCCGGCTTCGCTCTGCCAGCACACATGCAAGGGCTTCACCGGCTGATAATAGTTGTTGTAGTTCAATTCCGGATTCAGCCCATAAACCCACAGGTCAAGATATTCGCAGTACCGGCTGGCCAGACTACGGGATGAAATATTGTTTTTGAACACAGCATTATCGGCTTGCAGGTTGGCGTCCGACCGCCCTATAACAACCTGAGATAACGCACCGTTGTAAGTGCCGGCATTCCTATACAAGGTGTTGTGCACTATAATATTGTTTTCGCAGGCGCCTCGCTGGCTGGACTCATATACCATTATCCCCGCTGTACGACTGTAATCCGAGCGACTGTTCTCATATATTATGTTGTTTCTGGCAATAACATGGAAAGTGCCTGTTAGCTCCAGTCCTATTTGGTTGCGACGCAGGATGTTATTTTGAACGAGGACATCATTACTATCATCGACCCAGATACCCGTCTCTGAGTTATGTTCGCCGGCGTTGTCTTCACAAAGATTGTCCTCTACCACAATATTTCTGCTAATGGGGTATATGGGGAAAGCGCTTTCTATCTGGATGCCGGTTGCCCCGTTATGATGGCAGTGATTGCCTCTGACCAGAACGTTTTTACTGCTCAATATCAACACCCCCTGCCTGTTAACGTCATGAATAAGATTGTTGGCTATGGTAATGTCGCTGCACATATTACTATCGGGATTTTGGTCTGGGCCGTAATGGCCATTAATTGCAATTCCGTCGCCGTTACTATTTACGTCTGGGTCAGCGTAGCTGTACGAGATATGATTTCCACTGATAAGAATATTCCGGATAGCATCGACAAAGGAGATGCCGTTCCCGTTATAGGAAATATTGCAGTCGATTATGTTGCTGTCGGTCACGCCGTATCTGAAGGCAACGCCATGGTATGCATTTGTCATTGTCATCTTCTCCAGAATGATATGGCTTTTGACCCCGCCGCCTTGGGTGTTCCCGGTCGCCTTAAAACATGCCGTGGTTACTTCTTGGCCGACACCCTTAAGCGTAAGGTTCTTAAAATGCAGATATTCCAGGTGGTAAGGTTCTGTCAAAATAATGCAGTAATCGGACCAAACACTGTTCGGCGACTCTATTATGACTTCGTCACCCGGGTATGCCTGATATGTTATCCAATTTCCTGCAGAACCAGAGTTTTTTGGTGTTACCATCTCTACATAAGTTCCCTCCTTTATGTACACAGTATCTCCTGCCTCCATCGTATCTGCAGCTTTTTGGATGGTTTCAAAAGGTGTCTCCAGAGACAAGCCGTTCGCATCGTCGCTGCCGTTTGGGTCGACGTAATACGTCGTTGCCCGGATAGGGACAACAACACCAATGCAGACCAATAGAACCATTCCAACAATCAATTTTCTCGCCAACATTTTCTGCCTCCTTTTGTCTTGATATGTAAAAATTTACTCCTCCTGTGCCTACGCAGCACAAGAACTTGCCTCATATTTCGTGGAATGTCCCACCTCGTTCGTCGGTCAAAATCCCTTTTATCTCCTCGCTACAATGTCCATACGCTGGCGGATATAGTCCCTTTTCTTCGGTTTGTCAAGAAAAAATTTAAGAAAAGTTGGAGTAGGATTTGCAACAACTGCTACATAAGCAGCGTAAAAGTTTATATAATGGGCCGGCGTTGATAGTGGGCTTCGCCAGACGAACGGCGGACAAGCTCGTAAGGGGGTTGACTTATGGCCAACTCGCAAACAGGTCTTGTGCGAATCGACCCGCTTCGGCTGCAAATGGCACGCAGCGGGCAAATGGTCGTCGATGCTACGGTGTTCGCATCGGACAATATCACCATCGAGCCGGAGGCGCTACGGCAGCTTTATGATGCGGCGTGCCTGCCGCCTGCGAAGAGGGTGCTGGCGACGGCGGATATACACGTTGGGTTCGGGATACCAATCGGTGCGGTCCTGGGCCTTGAGGGGGCGATAATGCCGCCTGCGGTGGGCTATGACATAAACTGCGGGATGCGGCTGCTGCGGACGCCGTTTTTGCGGGGGCAGATAAACACCGACGAGATTGCCAACTCCATTGCCAGGGACATTCCGTTAGGCGAGGGGAAGAGCAATCTGTCGTTAGACAAAAACCTGTTGGAAACCGTCATTACCGAAGGCGTAAACAGCGTGCCGAAGCTGGCTACGAAAATCAGCCACAGGGTGTGGGAGGCGTTCGATAGCGCAGAGTTTGCGCAGGACATACAGAGAATTGAAGATAACGGGTGTATGCCGGCGGATATGGCCGCGGTGCCGAGGATTGCGGTCGACAAGGGCTCCGACCAGTTAGGAACGTTAGGCGGAGGCAATCACTTCATAGAGATACAATTCGTGCAAAAGGTTTACGATGAGGATTTGGCGAAGTTTTTCGGATTGCTTGTCAATCAGATTGTGGTAATGATACACTCCGGGTCGAGGCGCTTTGGCTACGAGATTGCCGATGAGTATATGAACGTTGCAGCCAGACAGCCCCAGATGGAGGGCCGGCGAAAAATGCTCAGCTACCTGCCAACGGATAAAACAGAGGGACAAAAGTACGTCGCGGCAATGGGGGCGGCGGCGAACTTTGCGTTTGTGAATCGGCACATTATGGCGTTGCTGGTTCGACGGTGTTTTACGAGGATGTTCGGGCCGACGCCTATGCCGCTGGTGTATGACGTTCCACATAATATGGCGAAGCTTGAGACGCACCAGGGCAGGGCAATGTGGGTTCATCGCAAGGGTGCGACGCGTGCGTTCGGACCTGGGCTTATGACGGCGACGCCGTTTGAGCAGGTAGGCCAGCCGATAATCACACCCGGGTCGATGGGGACAGCCAGCTATCTTATGGTGGGCACGGGTAATTCCGAAGAGTCGCTTTGCTCGGTGAATCACGGCGCAGGGCGGGTGATGAGCAGGACTGCGGCATCCGGAAGGGGGCGTCACGGAAGGACCGCCGGCGAAGCCGCTATCAGCGACGAGGAGTTCAGGAAAAGTATGGCGGGGATAAAACTGATTACGGCAGACAGAAGGCGGATAAAGGAGGAGGCGCCCGGCGCATACAAGGACATCGACGAGGTGGTGCGGATTGTCACGCAGTGTGGCTGGGCCAGACCGGTGGCTCGAATGGTGCCGCTCGCGGTCCTGAAGGGATAAGGAATTAAAAGATTGCAGATTGTTGATTGCTGACCGCCGATTTTTGAAAAGAAATACCGATCGCAGGAGTAATAAAAAGGGCAGGAAAACGTTGCATTTATTGGCTAAATAATTATACTGACCGACTTTGGTCGGCTTAGGCACATAACTATTTATTTATCGATGAGCGGAAGACACAAAATGAGCAGGTATATTGTTATAGTTGCAGTATCGACGGTGATGCTCTTATTGGGCCCTGGTTGCGAGCAGGAGCAGGGAGGAGCTGCACCGCCGCCGTTGTCCGCCGTGACTGTTGAACCACCGCAGGCAGAGACAAAACAGGCGGTCGAGCCGAACGTGCAGGAGACGCCGGCAGCAGAACCAAATGCGCAGCAAACAGTGGTTGAGCCGACGCCGGCACAGCCGGCTGAAAGCAATGCGGCCCAGCTTCAGACCGCCCAAGCGTCGGCGACCCAACCCGCCAAACGAAAGGCGGGTGAACTATGCAGCGACTGCACGAAGTTTTTGAGCGAGCACGTCGACCAGTATGGTATGGTGGATTACAGGGCGCTTTTGCGCAGAAAGCTGGAACTGGCGGCTATTTTAGACAGGTTCAGGACGCTGGACCCAAACGAGTACAATTTGTGGTCGAGGGACGACAAACTTTCGTTCTGGATAAACGCGTACAATCTGGAGTTTATCAGGATAATTTTGGACAATTATCCAATCGAGTCAACGAGGGTGCTTCGGCTTTTCTGGCCGCCGAACAGCATCAGGCATATAAAAGGAATATGGGACCAGCACAAGTTTATCATAATGAACGAGGAGTTTACGCTGAAGGAGATAGACGAGCGACTTTTCCAAAAGGAGTTCGACGAGCCGAGAGTGTTTTTTGCGATTTCCTATGGTTCGGTTTCGGGGCCGGTTCTGCGAAACGAGGCGTATTGCGGCCAGATTCTTTCTGCGCAGCTCGACGACCAGGTAAAGAAGTTTCTGGCGGGTGCACACGCCTTCAAGATATCGCGCGAGGACCAGACGGTGCATTTGTCGCCGATATTGCAACCTAATTGGTACGGGCAGCAGTTCGTTGCAAAGTACGGCACCGACCGAAAATTCAAGCAGCAGGAGCCGGCAACGCGGGCGGTGCTCAACTTTTTGACGAGCTATCTTTCGCCGAGGGACGTTGATTTTCTTGAGACGGGAAATTATACGGTGCAGTACATAAGATACGACTGGACGCTTAACGACTGTGCCGGTCAATAGGCCGACGGGATTTTTGACACACGAACGAAGGGACATACACAAATGACAAATGAAAAAAGGAAACACAATCCGCACTGCGACACGGAAAAGTATCTTTTCACCAGCGAATCAGTGACAATGGGACATCCGGACAAGGTGGCTGACCGCATATCAGACGCAATTCTGGATGCCTGTCTTGCGCAGGATGCAAAAAGCAGAGTGGCGTGCGAGACGCTGGTCAAGGACGATATGGTGGTTGTATCGGGTGAAATCACGACGACAGCCATTGTTGACATACCCTCGGTAGTCAGACGGACAATTAAAGAAATCGGATATGACGACCCGGCGCTGGGTTTCAACTGCGACAACTGCGCCGTTCTTGTCTCCGTCGGCAGGCAAAGCCCGGATATTTCACAGGGCGTCACGGAAGGCGCCGGACTGCACAAGGAGCAGGGCGCCGGCGACCAGGGACTGATGTTCGGGTATGCGTGCAGGGAGACGCCGGAGCTTATGCCGATGCCGATTCAAATAGCACACGCGATAACGACCCGGCTGGAGCAAATGCGACAGACAGGGAAACTGCCCTGGCTTCGGCCGGACGGCAAAAGCCAGGTGACCGTCGAATACGCCGATGGAAAACCATCGTATATTCCGGTAGTTGTCGTCGCAGCACAGCATTCGCCGGATATTACCTACAAGCAACTGCGCAAACAGATAATCGAAAAGGTCGTGCTGCCGGTATGCCCGCGAAAATTAGTCGATAAGAACACGGTTTTTCACATCAACGCCACCGGCCGATTCGTCACAGGCGGGCCAAAAGGCGATTGTGGCGTGACGGGAAGAAAAATCATCGTCGATACTTACGGCGGACGGGGACATCACGGCGGCGGGTGCTTCAGCGGAAAAGACCCGACCAAAGTCGACAGAACCGCAAGCTATATGGCCAGATACGTCGCCAAAAATATCGTTGCTGCTGGATTGGCCGACGTCTGCGAGATTCAGCTTGCCTATGTAATCGGCGTCGCGCAGCCCGTTTCGGTCTTTGTGAACACCGAGGGGACCGCAAAAATCAGCGAAAAGAAGATAAGCAGGATTGTGCGCGAGTTATTCCCGCTGACGCCAAAAGAAATGATTGCATATTTGAAGCTTGCAAGGCCGATTTATTCAAAGACAAGTTTCGGCGGCCATTTCGGACGAAACCTCCCCGAATTTACCTGGGAAAAAACCGATTATGTCGCCAAACTCCGCAAAGCCGCGGGACTGAAATAACCGGATTTTAATCGCAGGACCAGAGCAAGCCCCGCCAAAATTAATGCTTGAAATGTCTTCTACCGGTGAAGACCATCGCGATTCCGTATTTGTCGGCGGCGGCGACGACCTCATTGTCCTTCTTTGAGCCACCCGGCTGAATGACGGCGACTATGCCCGCTTGTGCGGCGTTATCAACGTTGTCGGCAAACGGGAAAAATGCATCGGATGCCATAACGGCGCCCTTCGCCTGGTCGCCGGCGTGCCTGATTGCGAGCTGTCCCGATTGCACCCGGTTCATTTGTCCCGCGCCGACGCCGATGACCTTGCGGTTCTTGGCGAGCACGATTGTGTTGCTTTTTGTATGCTTGGCGGCTAACCACGCGACGCGAAGGTCCGCGAGCTGGTCTTCGGTCGGCCTGGCTTTTGTGGGATAAGTCAGTGCATCCGGCTCCCAGCCGACGAGGTCCCGCTGCTGCAAAAGCACCCCCCCTACTATGCAGCGAAGGTCGTATTCGGCGCGGTCGATTTTCGTTTTGTCGACTGGGCCTGTTTCGATGAGGCGGACCCGGCTGCCCCAGCTTTTGAGCGTGCGAATTATCTCGATTGCCTCCGGCTCGAACTGCGGCGCGACGATTACCTCGGCAAAAAATCCCCCCGCGCCGAGCGCCTTGCCGAATCTGCTGTATGATTCCATAATGGTCTGCGCCAGCTCGATATTGACCTTGCGATTGACGGCGACGATGCCGCCGAAGGCGCTTGTTACGTCGCCTTCGTAGGCCTTGCGATAAGCGACGCAGATGTCGTCGTCGACGGCGCAGCCACAGGGATTGAGGTGCTTGACGATAACGACTGCCGGCTCATCGAACTCCTTGACCAGCTCAAAGGCAGCGTTTGCATCTAAAAGGTTATTGAAACCGATGGCGGTGTCGCCTTCCATTATCTTGGCCGTGCCGATGCTCGTCTCGCAGGCGGCGGGGAATTTATAGAAGGCGGCGCTTTGGTGCGGATTTTCGCCATAACGCAGCGACGTTTCTTTTTTGAGCGGGACGGACAGTTTATCTGGGTATTCGACATCGGCTTTTTTGTTCAGATACGAGGCGATTGCCGCGTCGTAAGCGGCGGTAAGGGCAAACGCCACCCGCGCAAGGTCGCTGCGCAGCTGGTCGCCGACGGCGCCGGCGTTCTTGGTCATCTGCTCGATGACTTTATCATACTGGTCGGGACTGGTGACGACGGCGACGAACTTATGGTTTTTTGCGGCGGAGCGAATCATACTGGGGCCGCCTACGTCGATATTCTCGACGGCTTCTTCAAGTTTGCAGCCGGGCCTGGCGACGGTCTGCTCGAACGGATAAAGATTTACGCAGACCAAATCAATCGGCTCGATATTGTGCTGCTTCATCGCGGCCTTGTGCTCCGCCTTGTCGCGCAGCGCCAAAAGCCCCCCGTGTATTTTGGGATGCAGCGTCTTGACCCTGCCGTCCATCATTTCGGCAAAGCCGGTGACACTCTCGATTGGGACCACGTCGATTCCCGCCTCGGCAAGGGCCTTGGCGGTGCCGCCGGTCGAGATGATTTTGACGCCCATATCGGCGAGCGTCTGGGCAAAATCAACGACGCCCGTTTTGTCGGAGACACTAATCAAGGCGGTCCTGATTTTGACGTCCATTGGAAAACCTCTCCTTTCAAATCAGGTCGGGGTCAGCATCTATTGAGCCGGCTGCAGACAAGCAAGCCGGCCTCGTGTATCGGCAATATAAATCCTGGAGTCGACTGTATTTACCGCGTATTTGACGGGTCGACCGATATCAACCGAATAGAGTTTTTTTGCCTTTACGTTATCCATCGCCACAAGCATACCGGCTTTGGTAATAACAAACGCCTTATCACCGGATTCAGCCAGCAGGCCGATGCCGTCCGGGACCTGCCAGAGAGGTTTTTTGACGCTCTCTTTGTCGAGCGCAATCAGACCGGCGTCGGGGACGCACTGGTAAACGACCCTGCCTCCCAATTGAGGAGAGGCATCGAGAATTGCCTGCGTCTGGTATTTCCACAGGAGCTTGCCCGAAGACAGTTCGAGGCGATAGACACTGGCGTCTCGGCAGGCAAAATACAATGATGTATCATCGCGAACAACAAGGCCCGCAACAGCAGCCGGTGCGTCGAATTGCCACAGTTTCCTGGGCCCGCCGGCGGCAATGCAGACAACGTTTCCGGCTTCGGTGGCAAAAACAACGACGTCCTTGTCGGCCAGAACGGAGGTTATGAGTGAGTCATTTTCGGCGGCGGCCTCGAAGACCTGGATATGGTCGTCGGCCCTGAGGGCGTGGAGGCGCTTGTCGATGCCGGCGATATAGAAAAATGAGTCATTGCGCACAACGGGACAGGTCACACCGCCGGTAACGTTTGTGGGGGTCTTCTCGGTGCCGAAGTCGGCGCTGATTTCAACGAGCTCGTCGCCGACAATGGTTATCAGCTCGCCCTTGTAGGACTCGAAAGCAACAACCGGCAGCCCCGGCGGCGCAACGAAATTGCTGAACATCTCATTGCCGTCCGCCCTGTTGAGGCAGGACAGATAATTGTGGCTTGATAACGCCAGCAGCCGATTATCAACGACAAGCAGCTGGTCCAGCGTCTCAGAGTCAGCCAAAGGCAGATTGTGCTGCCAGATGATTTTAAGGTCGGTTTGCGCCACCCGGCTTCGTGGAACCAGCCAGCGGGAGTCATCCTTCGCCGACAGCAGCGGCGCAAAAACAAAAAGCAAAGCGACGGTTAAGACAGGAAAACCGGATTTCAACATATTCACCACCTCCATCGCCGAGCCATTCAGGCGCCGGCGGCACTACAACCATAAAGGGATACTATTGCATTTCGACATAATCAGCGAGGTCAACGTTATGGTCGGCCTCGAATTTCCACATTTGTTCTATCCGCTCAATGTCATCCTGGATTCTGTTGGCCAGTTTGAAGATGTAGGGTTTGCCGGCGAGTCGGTTGCGAAGGTCGTCTAACATCGGCTCCCATCTCCCGTCATACAACTGGGCCTTGAGGACGACGAGCATCCGGCATTCTTCGCTAAGCGTTTCGGCATAATGGCCGACGTCCTGTTTAACGGCGCTTTTGCCCAGCTTGTTTTGGGTTTTTTCAGTCATCAGGACTCGCCTGCCAGACCAAATTATCTCTACACAGCAGTGCCCGGTCGTGGCGGGACTCGTCTCGGCCCCCGCTGCCCCTTAGGGGCAAAACGGCGGGGGAGCCGTAGCCGGACGTCACAAACCAGACCGGCAGTGCAAATGCTAACCACTGTGAGCAGGAATTGCAACAGATTTTCGCAAATTAAGCCAACCGGTCGGTTATAGGTGGTGGTTAAGGCGGCTGAGGCCGAAGGTGGCTTTGGCAGGGTCAACTTCGGGCTGTTCGGTGGGCTTTGTCCACTTTGTCTGTTTACCTGTCTCTCGGCGTACCAAAAATCTCCAGCGTCTCTCCAATTACCGGTAGCGTCTTCGTTGTCACGTCCGGGTTACCGGCCTTGCCACTGACCTCAATTCGAACCACCGCCCGGCCAAGACCTTCCGTCAGCGACTGCAATACCGAAGGACGCGCCGTTGCCAGCCGGCGCCCCCTCGCAGTCAGGGTTAAATTGATGTCGTCCGTCTTCAAATCCAGCCACCCAGAACCGTAAAACGCAAGGGATTTACCAGACAAATCAATCTTGCGGAAAAACACCTTGTTGTCCTGAATGTAGGCGTCAACCGTCATCTCGTCAAATGCGTAATCGCTCTGCTCCGTCAATTTCAGCACCGTAAGCAGCTTCGCCAACGGGGACAGCTTCCCGGCCTCCATATCGATTATCTTCAGCCGGCATCGACCAAGCCGAATACTGTTGTCCACTACTGAACCAACGATGCTAAGCGACCCGTTTATCGAACCGGTAGAGTAATGTTCCTCAGGCCGGCCCTCGCCCTCCGTGTCCGAAAGAAACTGCTCCAGGTCCGCTCCAGCCACGCTCGCCTCAAGCAAATAATCCAGCCCACCGTCACTCGACCTGTCTATTTGCAGTTTGCCTATCATTTTCCCGTCGTAGAAATCCGCAACAAAATGCCTCGACAGCCACTGTCCCAGCTGCGTGTCATACTCCAAAACCGTATCCACCCGCGATAAGGTCTTGCCTTTCAACCTGACGTTCTGGCCGGAAAAATTTACGTCCCCCGCCGTGATTTGCATCCCTTCGCCGGTGCCGCCTCCACCAAAAACTATCCTCCCTGTCGCCTTCATCACCGATTGAGCCGCCTCGCCGCGAATCCTGTACAACGCCCTCGCCGTCACGTTATCAAGCTCAATCTGCGACTGTGTTATCACAATCTTGCCGGAAATATCCCGCAGAGGATATGGCAGTAAATTGCAGTCTATCGTGCTGCCTAAGCATTCTATAATCACCCTGTCGGCGCCGCACCTGCCCTGCACGTTCCTGCTCACGTCCGCCGTCAAATTCACCTCACCGCCGGGTCGCAATTCTCCGACCATCGCCCCCAGCGACCCAGGCAGCGTCCCTACAAGTTCCTCACCCAGCTCAACCTGCTTCGCTCGCATCGACAGGCAATAGCCAATCTCCGTTTGCCCGCCTGCCGTCTGCGCGGAGGGCTCCACCCGGGGCCAAACCCGCCCGGAAAGCGCCACTGTCCCATCCTCGTACCGTCCAGTCAGATTCTCAATATCCACAACCTCCGGATTGACAACGACCTTGCCGGTAACGTCATTCACAACCATAGGCAACACTTTTGCCTTTAATGAGCTGTTTCTCGGATACACCTCCGCTGTGAACGTTTCCACGCCTTTGCCGCCTTCCCGGCTGAAAACCTTTATCGTCGCATCGAACCGCCCCGCCATCTCGAACCGATTGTAAAACTCCCTCTGCGCCGCCGGCAACGCCTCCTCCAGCGTCGCGTCCAGCGGCACATTTTCTCCCCTTACCGAAAAATCGTACCCCGGCTGCTCACCCTCACCCAAACCAACCCTGCCATTAACCGTTATCCGCCGCCCTCCCCACTGCGACACCACGTCCGAAAATTCAATGTCATCGGCGGTAAAATACAGCATGCCGCTTGCATTCTTCAGCGGATAATCGAACCCGGCATATTTGCCTTCCACGTTTAACAACTGCACGGCAAGAACGCTCTTGATATCCCTCGGCGACGTCTGGCTGCGCGAATACCTAATCGCTACCATCCCGCTGGGCGAAAACGCCGACCACAGCTTCTGCTCCTTCCGCGTCAACGCATTGTACAAGTCCTGGTCCAGCGCCATATTGTCGCCGGTAATCTGCAAATCATACTTCCAGTCCGCCCCCGAGGCCGCCGCCCACCCCTCAAAGGCAAGTTCCGCCCCCCCGTGCCGACCGGTCAATCCCTTCAATCTCGCACTTTTTTCAGTCAGGTCTACCTGTCCCGTTATATGCTCCACGGTATATGCAAAATCCCGGTCGCAGACGACTGCGTCGCTGCAGTAAATCTTTCCCGCTATCGTGCTTTCGCTCAAGCTCGCAAGATTACCCGAAACCCGCAAATCTATGTCAACCCTTCCCGATGGATTATATCTGTTAAAAAAAACCTGTATCGCATCTACGAAAGACGCTTTCTCCACAAACGCCCGCGTATCAAACGCAAACAGGTTTCGCAATTCGCTCGGCGGACACGTAAAACCCTTCGCCTTCGCCATCAATGTGTAGGACTGGTTCGGCTCATAACTCATCTCCGCATCCAGCGCTTTGACCGTCCACGGCCGCTCAAAACCCGGCACGTCCCGCGACGAGATTCTCCCACCCACCACGATTCTGCCCGGCTGCCAGTACCCGAAAACCGCGCTTCCTCCAAAGCTCTGCCTGCCTGCCCCGGAAATATCAAAACTATACCCACCGAGGATTTTCTCCGCAGGCCGAAAACCCGCCGACACAGGCGACCTGGCAACCACCCTCACTCGCCCCTCCACCACCTTGCTGTACTCTATCTCCCCGTTCTCAAGCCAGATAAGCGGCAGCCGACCCCTCGCGGCCTGCGGCATCTCTATCTTCAACGCCGACAAATTCCACTCTTCCGTGTTCGTATCGTACTGCGCCCTCAGCACAAAGTCGTCAACGAATATCTCCCTCAACCTCGGCCTAAACCTTATTAAACTGCCGATTCCAAAACGCACCCGAACCGTCCGGGCCTTCAAAATGGAATTGTCATAACCCGCCGAGCGATGCGGCTGAACTACGAACTCCTTGATATAAACGGACCCGTCAAATCTGAAATCGACCGCCTCGGCGCTGATTTTGGTATCAGTTAACTCCGAAAGCTCCCCCAAAGCAATCTGCGGCAAAACACGACCAACGAGAACAAAAACAACCCACAGCAAAATGCTGAAAAGCACAAACTCAACGAACCACCGTGCCGCCCTTTTCCTGCCTCGCTTATTCAAAATCGACGGCATAAACTATCGTCGCCTAAAATCGCCTCTGACCTTTCTTGTCCGCCACAGCTTTACGCAAAGGCGGAATCGCCTTGTCCGCAATGTCACGCCGACAATACGCACCTTCAAAGCTTATCCTGTCAACCGCCTCGTAAACAAGCGCTTTCGCCTCCGCTATCGTCCCCCCAGCCGCCGTCACGCCTAAAACCCTGCCCCCCGCTGTCACTAACCGGCCGTCTTTGATCGCCGTCCCCGCGTGAAACACCACAACGTCATTCATCTCTTCCGCCTTGTCTATCCCGGTGATAACCTTGCCTTTTTCGTAATCCCCCGGATAGCCCCCCGACGCCATCACCACGCACACCGCAGGCCGGCTGTCCCACTCCAACGTCACCTCGTCAAGCCGCTGCTCACACACCGCTAAACATACTTCCAGCAAATCGCTCTTCAGCCGCATCAGAATCGGCTGCGTCTCAGGGTCCCCGAACCGAACGTTAAACTCCAGCACTCTCGGCCCGCCCGCCGTTATCATTAAGCCCGCGTAAAGAATACCCCTGTATGGCGTCTCATTGCGATTCATACAATCCACAACCGGCACAAAAATCTCCCGCTCAATCTGGCTCATCATCGCGTCCGTCACCACCGGCGCAGGACTATACGCCCCCATCCCGCCCGTGTTAGGCCCCGTGTCGCCGTCGCCTATCGGCTTGTGGTCCTGCGACGACTCCATCATATATATACTTCTGCCATCCACAAATGCTAAAATCGACGCCTCCTCACCTATCAGCTTGTCCTCCACGACGATTTTGTCCCCCGCCGGGCCGAATATCCTGTCCACCATTATCTTCTCCGCCGCCAATATCCCGTCGGATGGCTCGTCGCAAACTATCACACCCTTGCCCTTGGCCAATCCCGCCGCCTTCACCACCACCGCCTCGTCCCTGCTCGCTATATACGCCTTGGCGTCCGAAAACCTGGTGAATGTCCGCCCCTCCGCCGTCGATACCGAGCTTGACCGCATTATCTGCTTGGCAAACGCCTTGTCCGCCTCCAGTTGAGCCGCCGCCCCCGATGGCCCGAACGCCTTTATCCCCGCCGCCTCAAACGCATCCACCGCGCCCGCCGCAAGCGGGTCCTCAGGCCCGATTATCACAAGCTCTGCCTTTTTCTCTTTGGCGAAATTTACCAGCCCCTCCACGTCGTCGGCTTTTATCGCCGTATTCTCTCCCCACCTCGCCGTTCCCGGATTGCCCGGCGCTATGTACAGCTTGCTCAGCTCCTTCGACTGCGCCAATTTCCACGCTATCGCGTCCTCACGCCCCCCGCTGCCAATAAGTAATACCTTCATTCTGTCCGCCTTAAATCCTTTCTTACAACATTCCGACCCATACTCTACCAGAGCCGTTGCCTCCTCTCAATACTATTTCCCGCCGCCACGTTTCCCGGACCGTTTTGTAATTCCATTTGACGCCAGATACGGCTTTGGTTATCGTATCCGTTTCGCTGCGGCGTCATCCTGCGGTAAGCGCCTATAAACGCACGACAACATATTTAACCCGCAATTTATTGCGGGATTGTTTAGCCCCGACCCCTGTGGTCGGGGTCATTCCTGCGGAAGCAGGAATCCAGAATAACCGCTGGCAAATACGGGCTAAGCGTTATGAGCAACTTCATAGTCCTGGTCAAGCAGGTCCCGGACGTATCGCAAATCACGGACAATGCCTTCGACCTCGATACGGGGACCCTGATAAGGACGCGCCTCGCAAGCGTCATCAACGAGCTTGACACGCAGGCGCTCGCCTTCGCAAAGCGTATGCGCCTCCTCGCGGGCGGCCGCAACGGCAAAATCGTCGCCCTCACTATGGGCCCGCCGATGGCCGAAGAGGTCCTGCGATACTCGCTTGCCAGATGCGCCGACGCCGTCGTACTGCTCACCGACAAGGCCCTCGGCGGGGCCGACACGGCCGCCACCGCAAATCCCCTGGCCTGTTCCATCAGAAAAATCGCAAAAGAGATATTCAACGGCGACAATAACTACTACGTCGTCACCGGTATGCAGTCGGTGGATGGCGACACCGCCCAGGTCCCGCCGCAGATTGCCGGGGAGCTGGGACTGCCCTGCATCGCCTACGCGACCGATTGCGTCTTCAAAAACGGCCGATTCGAATTCACGCGCATCATCAGCGGCGGCTCCCAAATCGTCGCCCCAAAGCGCCTGCCCGCCGTAATCACCGTCGCCAAATACGAGTATCCCCTCTTCGCCGGCTTTGCCGCCGCCAGGCGGGCAAACAAAACAAAGGTCATCACCTGGGAAGCCGCCGACATCAACGCGACGCTCATCGGCGTCAAGGGTTCCAAAACCGCCGTGATTCGCGTCTTCCCGCCGGGTAAATCCAGCAGAAAATGCCTGCGCGTCCCCGATGTCAAATCTCTGGCCGCCGTCCTGGTCGATAGTATCAAATCGACTAAGGACGCAGCCGGCGACGACCTCCGGACTGCACGCTACGTCCTGCCCTCTAAGCGAAAGGACAAATTCGACAGGACCTTTGAGGGCACCGCAAAAGAGGCCGAGGACTTCAAATTCCTCGCCGATAAGCTCCGCGGACTTGGCATTACCGATGTCGCCGCTATCGACGAGCGGACCAAAGACAAAATCCTCGCCTCTGCAGGCGACCGCTTTCACAAAAACGCCCTCGACGATATGCTCACGGGCCTGCAGCATACCGAACCAAGCTATCACGGCGGGGTGTGGGTCGTCGTCGAGCAACGCGCAGGCGTCGTTCACCCAGCCGCCTTCGAGCTTCTCGGAAAGGCCCGCGAGCTGGCCGATTCCCTCGAGGCGAAAGTCGGCGCCGTGGTCGCAGGCCATCAGCTGCAATCCGTCCCGCAGCAGCTGATTGCAGGCGGCGCCGACAATGTTTACGTAATTGACTCTCCCGTTTTAGCAGAATTCGACCCCATCGCCCATTGCAGGGCCGTCGCCGATGTAATAACCGCCTACTGGCCTCAAATCGTCCTGTATGCAGCTACCCCGCAGGGCAGGGTGCTCGCCCCGCTGGTCTCTTACAAAGTCGGCTGCGGCCTAACCGCCGACTGCACAGGCCTCGACATACGCGACGGCTCCCGAAAGGGTCAGGTCGCAATCCTGCTCCAGACCCGACCCGCGCTGGGCGGCAACGTTATGGCAACGATTTCCACCAAAAACTCCCGCAGCCAAATGGCAACGGCTCGACCGGGAGTTATGAAACGCCTCACCCCGGACCCGTCAAGAACGGGCACCGTCATCAGCCACGTAGTCCACCTGAGCAAAGACGACCTGTGTCTCGAAATTGTCAGGATGGAGCTTGGCGCAGGCCGGGTCAACTTCGAGGCCGACATAATCGTCTCCGGCGGCAAAGGTATGAAAGACCGCGACAATTACGAACGATTGCTCGACCGGCTGTGCCAGTCCCTTCGGACGAGGTTGAATGTCCCCATCGAAAGAGGCGCATCACGCGCAGCCGTCGAGCAGGGATTCGCCGGGAGGATTCATCAGGTGGGCCAGACCGGCACGGCGGTCGGACCCCGGCTGTATATAGCAATGGGCATCTCCGGCGCAATACAGCATATGATAGGCGTCGCCAATACCGAGACAATCGTCGCCATCAACAGCGACCCGCACGCAGCCATATTCAAACAGTGCGACTATTACATCGTCGGCTCCGTTGAGGACGTTGTGCCTCAACTGGCTGCCGCACTGCTCGTCTCGGCGAAGGCCGAGCCGTAGCCGGACAGGAGAACACAGGTGGCTAACGATACAAATTACAACAGAGTTGAGGTTTTGATAGTCGGCGGCGGGCCTGCGGGATTGGCCTGCGCCATCTGGCTTAAAATGCTGCGGCCACAAACCGATGTCTGCGTCATCGAGAAAGGGGCCACGCCCGGCAATCATAACCTGTCCGGCGCGGTTTTGGAAAAAGAGCCGATTCATACGCTGCTCGACGCTGCTTCTCCCGGCTGGCGCGATACCGACCAGGCCAAAGAGGTCCTCGCAAACAAAATAGATAAAGATGACGTTCTTTTCCTGTTAGGTAAGCGCCTCGGATTCAATATCCATATTGCGATTCGCCTTGCAAAATTGTTTGGCCTGGGCTTCGGCCAAATGATGCACTTTGGCGATTATGTGGTCTCAATCAGCAAGCTCACAAAATGGCTCGAGCAGGTTGCAAAATCCCTCGGCGTGGAAGTATTGTGTGGCTTCGCGGCAGCGGACGTCGTCGTTGACGACACTGGCGCAGCCGCCGTCAAACTCGTTGACCAGGGCCTCGATAAAGAAGGCCGCAGGCAGCCGAATTACCTCCAGGGCGAGACCATCGAAGCGAAATTCGTCGTTTTGGCTGAGGGCTGCGACGGCCTGTTGACCGAAAAATTCGTCGAGAAAGCCGGCCTGAAAAGAAGGGCGAATCAGCTCTACTCGGTGGGCGTCAAAGAATTGATTAAGGTGACGCCCGAACAATATGCAAAGTTCACCGCAGGCGGTTCGACTTCGCTCACCACAGGCAGGGTCATACACGCGATGGGTTATCCCCTGTGGACGCCGGCAATCGGACCGGCAATGTTCGGAGGCGGAATCGTTTACGCAGGGCAACCCGAGCATCTGGCCGTCGGTATGATTGTCGGAGCCGACTGGAAATACTTCGACTTCAATCCGCAGGATGCACTGACGCTGTTCAAACAGCACCGACTCGTTAAGCGATTCATCGAGGGCGGCACCGTCGTCGAGGCCGGTGCAAAAATGATTCCCGAGGGCGGCTGGTATGCTGTGCCCCGCGACCCAGTCAGCGGCAGTATCGGCAAAGGAAATTGCCTAATCGTCGGTGATTCCGCCGGCTTCGTGAATATGCTCAAAATCAAGGGGCTGCACAACGCCATCGATTCAGGCATGCAGGCGGCAAAGGCGATTGCCGACACAATCGAAACGCCTCAGCAATCGGCTGTCAGATATACCGGCCTGATTTTGAAATCCAACGTCGCAGGGGAAATGAAACGGGCAGCAACGTTCCGCCAGACCGTCGCAAAATTCGGCCCGCTGCTGGGTATGCCGCTTTCGGCCCTCGGAACATTACTGCCGGCCTTCAACGTCGAGAAAGATTACGAATCGCTTGCCGTAATGCCGTATCGGCTGAAACCCAGCCGGGATTTCGACAAAAGCACCTTCACCGCAGCAGCAGCCACCAGCCATCGCGAGGAGCAGCCCTGCCATTTGACGATTCTGGATTCCAACGTCTGCCAGACCAAATGCGTGCCCAAATTCGCCGGTCCCTGCATCACGTTCTGTCCCGCAGGCGTTTATGAAACCGTTCAGGGCCAAGTCAGGCCCGCCAACCCCTCCAACTGCCTGCACTGCAAGACCTGCCAGCGAAAGTGCCCATTCGACAATATCCGATGGACCTGTCCCGAAGGCGCCGGCGGCCCACGTTACAAACGAATGTAAGGTTAGGGATAATCCAAATAATATTTAGCCCCAGGTGAAACCTGGGGTTACAGTCGTGAGGTTCCCTTATTGTCATTGCGAGGAGCGCAGCGAAGTTTACCCGCCGTAGTGTCAACGAAGGTGGGCAATCTCTCTCCTTTAGTTATAAATCGAAAATCGCAAATCAGAAATCAGAAATCCCTTCCTGCCTGCCTGGGGGTAATCCAAATAATGTTTAACCCCGCATTTCAATGCGGGGCCATCCTTATCGGTTAGCCCCGACACTTGCCTGCCCTCGAAAGTTGTTGTCGGGGGTGTCGGGGTTACCAAATGAACGCCCGCCTCGGGCGTTTGTATTTAGCCCGCCGTTTCACGGCGGGGTGCATGCGTGAGGTCCGCTTAAAATTTAGCCCCCAATCCCGTCTTTTGGGATTGGGGGTTCTTTCTGTGTATGCAGAAATCCGATTTATCGTGGGGGATTGCTTGCCCTCGAGATGTGCTTCCTCGGTTTCACAAACGGAGGGTTTTGACGTCTCTGTCGGGCATTTTTGCGCCTGACAGCGAATAGCTATTAGTTTGATATCTTCTTCTTACACCACCAAACTGAAAATCTTTGTGAAAGGCTGAGCTTCTGCCAAATCCATCTAAAACACCATATCAAAAAGCCAGCGAGAAAAGTAATCATTAAGCCTTTTACTAAATCCCGTACGATATAATGTATATCCCACCAGCTTGGCTGCTCCTTTAAAAATGCAAGGATGTTCTTGGTAAACTCGTGCTTTATGCCATGAACATCAGCAACGGTGTCAAGCTTAGTAATATCCTCTATCTTTTTGAAGTATCCGTATTGGCCTCCATATTCACCATTCTTTTCTTTTGCGATTATCTCATTGGCAATTTGTGTAAGTTCGGGCGTTGCACAAAACTCTCGGAACTCCTCCGAAGTAAAATAGGCCCATTGAAAATCGCTATAGAACTCAGCCGGTGCGTCTTCTTTAGCCGCTTTGCAACTCCAGGCACTTCTACGATTACTTCCCTTTATAATGATCGTGTTCGGATAACCGATCCCATCTACGTTTATTGCCTCTGTTATGAGGGAAGCTTCCTCTAATAGATCGAGGAACCATCCTTTATTTGTTATTGCTATAATATTACGGAACCCGTTGCCTTTCTTACCAAATTTCAAAAGCGGGCCTGAGCCAGGATTACGAAGCACTGTGACATTGTTGACATCAAATTCAATTTTAAAAGTGTTCGGATCTCTGTGAGGAAAAACCCCCTGCTCGATTCGGTCTGTTATGGTTTGGCATTGGGACTCCTGTACTTTAGAAGGGATAAACTCTATCGCTGCCCCGTGAATAGTTGAAATAGAGGCCTTTATCAAAATTGGTTTTTCTTTGAGAAATGTGAAATACTTTTGATATGCAGGTATTACTTTGCTTTGCACTAAAGACTCGTATTTCCAAAGGTATGTTTCACCGTACTTTTCCATTTGTGTAGCACACACAAGCTTCTTGGCATTCCAAACGCTATAATATTTACCTGCTACTACAACTGATACCACTACGAAAAATACTAAACCTAGTAATGTATATTTCTGAAACTTTCGCACCGAACAATCCCTTCATCTGCAATTGTTTAACAATCTGGCACCTCTTGCCGATGTTTTATCTCTTCGATTAGAAATATGCGGAAAAATAAGGCCAGTAATTGTTTTTCATTCTGCCATCCCTATGAGATAGGCAAGGCCATCTCACGGGATAAATTTCGTCCCGCCGGCCCGCCAAACGAATGGCGGGTAAAAGGCGGGTAAAATTTCGTCGTTCGTTCCGCCTATGGCGGATAAAGTTTAGTATATCGTTCCGCCGGAGGCGGGTAAACAACCCCTAATTTTTTTTGAAGTCGGGTATTGACAAAAACGGCAGGATGTGGTAGAATGGTAAGGTAATGCAGAATAACCGCGGCAATTTGGGTTGGTGGCGGCCTGTTGGATAAATCCAGCGGGCAGGCGGGAAATCTGCTGTAAAAAGACAATATAAAAGGTAAGTCACGCGGCCTGTTGGACAAAGACAACGGGCCGCGTTTTTTATTGTAATTTGGACGGTTTGCAGATAAAAGAAAGGTAATTTAAGGGCACACTCTTATGGATGACTACAGACAAATAATACTGGACGCCAAACCAGGCGAGGTAATCCCCATCGTCAGGCGGATTGAGATGGCCGACCCGATGGACTTTTTTGCCAAGATAAGCGACTACGGGCGGTCGAAGAACTGCTGCTTATTGGAGTCGCGCGAGTATCTGGTCGACACCAGCGCGTTGAGCTTCGGCACCGCAAAGCCGGCATTGTATCTGACGGGAACGGGGAGAAAATTCGAGATAAAATCGCTCAGCAAGACGGGCAAGAGGATGATTGAGTATCTGACCGGCAACGCCGAGAGATTCAGCTTTTGTGAAACGGTCGATTTTAACGCCGGGCGAATAAAAGGGACCATCAAGCCGATGGACCAATTAGTTGACGAACAAACCCGGCTCGGGTGCACGAACCAGATGGACGTATTGCGTGCGGTGGCGTTCGCGTTTCGGCTGGCAAGCAAGCCCTTTCGGGTGACCTGCGGACTTTTAGGGGCGATAAGCTATGACTTCATCGACCAGTTCGAGAAGCTGCCGGCCAACAAAAAAGACCTGTTAGGCAATCCCGATTACGAGCTGTACTTCGCGGACAATATCTTTTTGATGGACCACGAGCACAAACAGGGATACGTGGTTGTCAACGTAATCATAACCAACGGGGACAGGGAGGCAACGATAGCGGAGGCGCGGGACTGCTTCGACTACTATGAGAACATTGCGCGGTTCGATACGCCTGGGGCAAAGAGGCACAAGGCCCCCCTGCCGGCATCGACGACCGATACGAACCAGGCCGAATACGAGAATATGGTGCGGACGGCCAAGCGGCACATCCTGGATGGGGACATTTTTCAGGTGGTCTTGAGCCGGACAAAGGTCGAGCCGTGCGCCGATGAGCCGTTCGACGTGTATAAGCGATTGCGGGAGCTGAATCCGTCGCCGTATATGTTCTATTTGAACACGCCGAATACGGTGCTGCTGGGCTCCAGCCCCGAGCTGAACCTGCGGGTAAGCGGGACGGAGAACCGCAGCGTCGAAATCAGGCCCATAGCAGGGACAAAGCCGAGGGGCAGAGTGGACGGAAAAATCGACGCGGATATCGACTTCAGATATGAGGCGGAGCTGAAGATAGACCGAAAAGAATTAGCGGAGCACATGATGCTGGTTGATTTGGCCAGAAACGATATTGCACGAGTGGCACAGCCGGGAAGCAGAGTTGTGACGCAGCTTCTAACGGTGGAGAAATACGAATCGGTGCAGCACCTGGTCAGCAACGTAAAAGGGATGTTAGCGAGCAACCTCGATGCTTTAAGCGCGTATCTTGCGACGATGAATATGGGGACATTAACGGGTGCGCCGAAGATAGAGGCGATGAAGATTATCAGGCGGCTTGAGAAGACCAAGCGCGGCTACTATGGCGGTGCCGTGATGTACCTGACGGTGGACGGCCAGTTCGACAGCTGCATTACGATAAGGGGACTGCAGATTCGAGACCATAAGGCGTATATCCGGGTCGGCGCAGGTATAGTGCACGACAGCGTGCCGAAAACGGAATTCGAGGAGACGGAGCACAAGGCCGGCTCGTGTATGCGCGCTCTAAAAAAGAAATGACGGGGGACAATGTATGAACGAGAAAGCAAGACGGGTTTTATTCATCGATAATTTCGATTCGTTCACGTATAACCTTGTCGATGACTTCAGCAAGCGCGGCTGCGAGACGAAGGTTTACCGGGCGGACACCCAGCTGGAGGACCTCAAGGCGATAGCGGATGAGTTTGAGCCGGATTTGCTGGTTATTTCGCCGGGGCCCGGGACGCCGGCCACGGCCGGCGTATCGCTTGCCGCGATTGGGTACTTCAAGGATAAGCTCCCCATATTCGGCGTATGCCTGGGTCATCAGGTGATAGTCGAGTACTTCGGCGGCAAGGTCGGACACGCACCGGAGCCGGTCCACGGCAAGCCCTCGCGGGTGACGCACAACGGAAAGGACATATTCGCCGGGGTCGAAAACCCACTGCAGGCGGGACGGTACCACAGTTTGTGCGCACCGAAGCTGCCGAAATGCCTGGAGCAAACCGCCGAGTTTGAAGGCATAAATATGGCCGTGCGGCACAGGAAGCTGCCCATATTCGGCGTGCAGTTTCACCCGGAGAGCATCCTGACGCCGGCGGGCGGCAAAATTATCGAGAACATTTTGAACATAGCAGTGGAGCATCGAAATAAAAAGTAAAATGTCATTTTGATCGCAGCGGAGTTTAACAGGTTGCGATAAACGGTTGCGGTTTCGCAGCTCGTTACGGTTGCGTTGAGCGTTAAGTGTCGTTTAATACGCAACCGTAGGACGTAATACGAAACGAGCAGCGCAACCGATAAACGAATCACGCAACCAAGAAAGCTGTTCGCTTCGCTCAGGGTAACAAAAGGGGTTTGACAATGGCGACGATAACCGAATACATAGAGCCGATGTTTCGCGGCGAGAATCTTACCTTTGAGCAGGCGGGTAAGGTTTTGGATATTATCTTTGAAGGCCAGGTGCCCGAAGTGCAAATCGCCGCGTTCTTGAGTGCGATGCGGTGCAAGTCGGTGACGGCTGCGGAGCTTGCCGGGCTTGCCAAATCGCTGCGGGACCACGCCGTTAAGGTGACAACTGACATCGAAAATCTTGTGGATACCTGCGGGACGGGCGGAGCAGCGGTGAAGACGTTTAATATCTCGACGGCTGCTGCGCTTATTGCGGCGGGCGCAGGGGTTTATATCGCCAAGCACGGCAATCGGGGGATAACCAGCAAGTGTGGCTCGGCGGACGTTCTGGCGGAACTCGGCGTCAATATCGAAGCGGGGCCGGAATGTGTGGCCCGCTGCATAAGGGAAGCCGGGATAGGGTTTATGTTCGCGCCGAAGCACCATCCGGCGATGAAATACGTTCAGCCGGTGCGAAAGGCGCTGGGGTTTCGCACGGTGTTCAATATATTAGGGCCGTTGGCAAACCCGGCGGGCGCACAGGCCCAGGTTATGGGTGTGGCTGATGAGCCGCTGATGCCGGTGGTGGCGGAGGCACTGCATCTGCTGGGCGTCCGGCGGGCAATGATTGTGCACAGCAGCGGCCTTGATGAAATCAGCACTATGGGGCCGACAAAGATTACAGAGCTCAAGGCAGGCAAACTGACAGAGTGGACGCTGTATCCGGGCGACTGCGGAATAAAAACGACGGCTTTGGATTCACTCGCCGGCGGCGACGCAAAGAGCAACGCCGAGATTGTGAAGAATATCTTAAACGGCAAGGAAAAAGGTGCGAAAAAAGACATCGTTGTTCTCAACGCGGCGGCGGCAATAATCGTGGGCGGACACGCTGACGATTTTGCCTCGGCAGTGAAAATCGGCGAGCAGGCAATCGGCAATGGCGCAGCAATGCAGCGGCTCGAAAAATTGATTAGTATTTCGAATAGTTGAGAAAGGGACAGCAGTGCGGATGCTGGCGGTCAAGGTCAAGATTTGCGGGCTGACGAATTACGAGGACGCCTTTGCCGCAGCCGATATGGGTGCCGATATGCTGGGGTTCAATTTTTATCCCAAAAGCCCGCGATACATAAAACCGGCGGACGCGGTAAAAATCATAGACCGGATTCCTGCTTTCGTCGACGTTGTGGGTCTGTTCGTCAACGACCCGTTTGAACGCATTGAACAGGTAATTAAAGAGTGCCAGCTCGACTGGGTGCAGCTTCACGGCGACGAAACCCCGAAATACTGCGAGCAGTTCGGGTCTTTCAACGTGCGGACGATGAAGGCGATTCGCGTCAAGGATAAAAAAGATATCAAGCGGGCCGAAGAATACTTCACCGACGCGATTCTGCTGGACGCCTTCGACCCGAAGAAATACGGCGGGACGGGCCTGTCCTTCGACTGGAACATCATAGGTAATATAAGTAAGCGGGTATTTTTAGCGGGCGGCATCAACGCCGACAACGTGACAAAAGCGGTCGGCCTGGGTATCTACGGAATCGACGTCTGCAGCGGCATCGAATCCGAACCCGGCAAAAAAGACCACGCCAAAATGAGAAAACTCTTCGACAAAATTAAGGACTTGCGCGGTTAATCCGCCGCAGGCGGATTAAAGTTTAGCCCCCAGGTTTACCCGCCGCAGGCGGGCCTGCCTGGGGGTAAGGCAAATGGAAAAAATAAAAAGGAAAATCCAATGACCTGTCCCGAGCGAAGTCGAGGGAAACGAATCCTGCTTTCGATAGTGTGTATTTCATAGATATGTCATTCGCTACACAAGGAGAAGCAAGTAAAATGAGTGAAGAAATGAAAGAGAATAAAAGCGTGTCACGTAAAGGTTGGTTTAAAGTCATTTTTCTCTTTGCTATATTAATAACTGTTAGTACATTTTTTGCTCCACAAAGAGCGACCGTTGTACAATTCGACCTTGGCGCTGGCGAAAAATTAGATGAATCATACGCTGTATATTTAGAGCCGTTTTGGGGGTCATCTTGGGCGAACGATACCTTTCATACATTTGAAAAAAGTATTGTTGTAAAAGGCAGGTTTCCTCACAGGATTCCGGGCAAACAAACTGTTTTGGGTATAGCAACGCCCATTGGAGACAAACAAACAGGAACATTTGCATGGGATTTATGGTTAATATTTTACGTGTTGCCATCATTTGTAATAGCATTTTTATTAGGAGCAAATCTTTATAGGGATGTCCCGATGGGCGCACAACAGTAGTTCAACTGCTTGAAAAGGCCGGCGCAAAGGAATAATCGATTTTAGATTTCGGATTGAGGGAAAAACTTTATGAAGTACAAAGGCAGGTTCGGTGACTACGGCGGCTTTTATGTGCCGGAGGTCTTGATACCGGCGCTTGAGGAGCTTGAAGAAGCGTTCTATCATTTCTATAAAGATAAACGTTTCGTAAACGAGCTTTCACAGCTTCTGGCCGACTACGCGGGAAGACCCACGCCGTTGTATCACGCCAAACGATTCAGCGAATACGTCGGTTTCAAGGTATATCTCAAACGTGAGGACTTGCTTCACGGCGGTGCGCACAAGGTAAACAACACCTTAGGCCAGGGGCTTCTTGCCAAATATATGGGTAAAACCAAGCTGATAGCAGAGACCGGCGCAGGCCAGCACGGCCTTGCCACCGCGATGATAGGCGCACTATTCGGGATGGAGACGAAGATTTTTATGGGCACAACCGACATCGAGCGGCAAAGCGTCAACGTCCACAAGATGAAGCTATGCGGGGCACAGGTCGTGCCGGTCGAAGGCGGGACGGGAACGTTGAAGGACGCGATAAACGATGCACTTCGGTACTGGACGGCCAACGTGACAGATACATTTTATCTGTTTGGTTCGGCTGCCGGGCCCCACCCGTACCCGACGATAGTAAAGCATTTCCAAAGTTGCATCGGAAAAGAGGCGAGACGGCAGTGTATGAAAAAACTCGGCCGGCTGCCGGATATGGTCGTCGCCTGCGTCGGCGGAGGCAGCAATGCGATTGGTATATTTACGGGCTTTTTAGAGGACAAGAACGTCCGGCTGGTCGGCGTCGAGGCGGGAGGCAGGAGCTTATCGAGCGGTAAGCACGCAGCGTCACTTTCGGCAGGAAGAGTCGGCATACTCCACGGCTCAAAGGCATATCTGCTCCAGAACGCTGACGGGCAGGTGAACGAAACCGAAAGCGTTAGCGCAGGCCTCGATTACCCTGCCGTTGGGCCTGAACATTGCTACCTGAAAGACACCGGCAGGGCCGAATATGTCGCCGCCGAAGATAAAGAAGTGTTGGATACATTTGAGTTATTGTGCAAAACCGAAGGAATCTTGCCCGCCCTCGAAAGCACGCACGCCCTTGCCTATCTGGTAAAACAGAAAGGCAAACTGCCCGCAAAAACGATAGCAGTTGTGAACCTTTCGGGCCGGGGCGACAAAGACGTCGGAATCGTGGAAAAATATCGACCTGTCCCTTAGGGACCCTTGAAGGATTGACGAATGAAAACATATAAGCAGGCATTTTCGCAACTGAACCGCTCGGCAGTCATACCGTTTTTTGTAATCGGCGACCCCGACTATAAGACAAGTTTGGCGATTGTTAAGTCGGCCATCGACGCCGGCGCGGACATTCTCGAATTGGGCATACCGTTTTCAGACCCGATAGCGGACGGCCCCACGATTCAAAAGGCCGACATCCGCTCGCTCAAAAACGGTATGACGATGAAAAAAGCCCTCGCGTTTATCAAAGAAGTAAAAAAATACAAGGATATTCCCATCGGCCTGCTGATGTATTACAACCTCATTTATCAATACGGCACCGAAAAATTCTTCAGGGATTTTCACAAAGCAGGCGTCAACAGCGTCCTCGTCGCCGATTTGAGTATTGACGACGCGGATGAGGTAATCGGGCCGGCCAAAAAAGCAGGCCTTGATACCGTCTTTATGGTGACGCCAAACACTGATACACAGCGTATGAAACTGATTGCCTCGAATACAACGGGCTTCGTTTACGCCGTGTCGCTTTTGGGTGTGACGGGAAGCAGAGAGAAACTGTCTGGCTCCGTAAAAGGACTTGTCAGCAGGATTAAGAAAGAAACCGATGTGCCGGTATGCGTTGGCTTTGGGATAAGCACCCCTGAGCACGCAGCCGAGGTCGCCAAAGCCGGCGCAGACGGCGTTATCATCGGCTCAAAAATCGTAAGTTTAATCGAAGACAACCTCAAAAATAAAAAGAAGTGCCTGAGTGAAATATCAAAGTTTATCACCGAGGTTAAATCAGTATTGACAAATTAACATTTCATGGAGGGCAATATGAGCAAGGTGCTGTATATCAAGGCATCGCCGATGGGGAAATTGTCATATTCCATTGCGGCGGCGGATGCGTTCGTCGAGGCATACAAAAAAACGCGTCCGAAAGACCAGGTAAAGGTGCTGGACCTTTACTCAACGAATCTGCCGGCGTTTGATTTTATGGCGGCTTCGGGCAAATACAAGATAATGCACGGCAAGCCCCACAGCGATGAGGAAAAGCGGGCCTGGGAAAAAGTCGTCGCGGTAATCGAGGAGTTCAAGAGCACGGACAAGTTCGTGTTAGCGGTGCCGATGTGGAATTTCTCGATACCGTATCGGCTCAAGCAGTATATCGACATCATCGTTCAGCCGGGCCTGACGTTCAGCGTCGATTCGGCGGGCAACTACAAAGGATTAGTGACAGGCAAACCCGCCTTCGTCGTATACGCACGCGGCGGCGAATACATCAAGGGGACACCAGCGGAACAGTTTGACCTGCAGAGCAGGTACGTCGAGCTGATACTTCGCTTCATTGGGTTTACCGATATAAGGTCGCTTACGGTCGAGCCGACGCTTGCCGGCGGCGCAACAGTCGCGGAGCAGAAACGCTCGGCCGCAATCGAAAAGGCCGGCCAAATCGCCGAAAACTTTTGACCCCCCCTGCTGCATCGGCGACAAACATCGAGGCCTGCGTTTAGGGGCCTGTCCTGGGCCGGCCACAGCAGCGGAACAAAATGTCGTTTATGACGACCTCGTCGTTCGCAATCCGCACCTGGAGATTTTGAATCTGCCGGACAAAATCCTTATTGAGGTCTGAGATGCTCTTTTCGAGACGCTGGTAATCTTCCTTCATATCAGCTGCGGTCTTGTCCAGATATTTGATGCTCTCGTTGAGCTTGACGCTGCTTTCGGCGATTTGTTTTTCGAGCTGCTTGAGACGATTTTCGGCCTCCGCGTCATACTCAAGTTTTTTCAGCTTGGCGCGCGACTCGACCTGGTCCGTCCAGACCTCTTTGTCCCGTTTGAGTTTTTGGATTGCCCTGTCGATTTCCGCAATTTTTGCCTCATTGGCACCATCTGCCCGCAGGGACTCCCTGGCCTTTTCGTAGCAGCGAATGGCCCCAATGAAATCGTCCGGGTCGTCCCTGAAATCCCAGGTCCTGGCCGCAAAATACTCGGCAAGCTGAGTGTAATAGCTCCACTCCGGAACGGGCCGTTTTCTGAACGTTCGGGTATCTATTTCTCTTTTGCTGTAGGTTCTGGTGGAGATTACACTGTCGTGCAGTTGTTCAATGACAACCTGTGTGCTGTCGTCGCTAATCAGCTTGCCGGAAACGGCATTGCCGTCCCGCATATAGAAATCGGCCATCGTGATAACATCGGCTCTCGACCTTGGTCTGGCGGCGACGATAGGCGTTTCGGATGCCTCTGCGCGGACACCATTAGCGTCACCCGGCTGGTCGGCCTGGAGAAGCGTTATTGCCGTCACCGCAAGAAGAATTATGTGTGTCATTTTTCGTGTCCTCCAAATAAATTTGGGTTGTTTAGCCCCCAGGCAGGCCTGGGGGTTCAAACGACCATCAGATATGCGCGAATAAGTTCGGCGACGCTCCAGGCCTGCGCGAAGCACCCTCTTGGCTTGTGTGGCGGGTCGCCGTCGAATATCTCACAGACCTGGCCGATGCAGCCGTCATCAATCAGGTGTTTCAAAAGCGGCTCAATGAATCGCTCGGCGTCTCTTTTGCTTTTGCGGCCGAAGCTGTGAACTTTAAGATACGCCTCGACGAACGGACCGATGAGATAAGGCCAGACGGTGCCCTGATGATAGGCCCGGTCGCGGCTGGATTGCCTGCCGGCGTACTCCTTCTGGTACCTGTGGTCGTCAGGGGACAGCGTTCGCAGACCGAATGGGGTAAGCAGTTTTTGCTTGACAATATCCACGACCGCTTTCTGTTGAGCCGCATCGAGAGGCGAAAAGGGCAAAGACACAGCAAATATCTGGTTTGGGCGCAGCGTTGCATCGGCCGTGCCGTCCGGCAGTATGCAGTCGTTCAGCCAGCCCCACGATGCGTTCCAGAACAACCTGCAAAAATTTTCTTTCACTTTATCAGCTTCGGCACCGAGGTCACGGTGCAGATTATCGTCGTCATAAAACCGGGCAAGCAGCATCAGGGCGTTATACCACAGGGCATTAACCTCGACGGGTTTGCCGAAACGGGGCGTAAAGGCAACGCCGTCGTATTTGGCGTCCATCCAGGTAAGCTGGGTATCGGCGTCGCCTGCGGTGATAAGGCCGTCGTTGTCGGCGTGGATACCGAAGCGGGTGCCGTGCCGGTAAGAATCGATGATGGAAACAACAACCGGCAAAAGCTGGTCGCTAAAAGTTCGGCGGTCGCCCGACGCCGCCAGATACGCAAAGGCAGCGTTTATAAACCACAGCGATGCATCTACGCTGTTGAAGTGAACGGTGTCAGCGTAATCGTCGAAGCAGTTGGGAATCATACCCTGATTGGCCGCCTGCGCGAAAGTCAGCAAAACCGATTTTGCCTCGTCGAATCTGCGCGTCGCCAGCAGCAGGCCGGGCAATGATACAAACGTGTCCCTTCCCCAGTCGCCAAACCACGGAAAACCCGCGAGAATCGTCGTGCGCCCTTCGTTTTTCACTTTTACATTGGACATTGGGCGTTGGACATCGGACATTTCACCGTCCTCCGCTTGCCTCGGCGTAGCCGTAGGCGAAGCCGGGTCGTGCGTATCGCGTCTTACGACAAACTGGTCAGCGGCGGCATAAAGCGTTTGGAGGGTTTTGTCCTGCTTCGCCGCTGCGATTACGTTATTGTGATGCTCGGACTGTTGCTGGATAACATCTTCAATATCCGGCAGCACAAATTTATCCGCCCTGGCGGAGCGACCCGGCTTGTAATCTTTGCTCAGGTCGGCCCATAAGATTACGGTCGTCGGCGAACCGATGCGACATCTGAAAAGACCCGGGCTGAAAAGGTCTTCGCTAAAATCCTGTCCCCTCTCTTTGTCTGCACGATATACAAAATTGAACCACCACTGCGGGTTATTTTCAAAGGCCGCACCGGAGCAATTCAAGAGCAGTTGACCGAAGTCCGCCGAGGCATTGCGAACAAGCAAACCATCCTGAGATGATGTGAAAACAAGCGGAGCATTTGCCTTCTGGAGCGAATGAAAATCGCGGAGGGCAACTAATGGGCGCAGGACAAAATCAACAGGCCGATGGACCTCCTTAAAATCGTATGCAACCGCGACTGTATCCTGCTCGCGGGATAAATAAACGGACTTTGTCAGCCGAAGGTCGCCAAGCTCGTAATGAAAATGAACGCCAACATCCTTGCTAAATCTTTTCAGACGCAGGAAACCATCCGGCGTGATTTTATCCGGAAATTCAAACGTGGAAAGATTGAACGTGCACGGGCCCAGCGATATTGTTTCAAGACAGTTGGATAACGCTAAAATTCTATTGACCGGCGGGTCAAGTGCTCCGATGAGCAGGCCGTGATACCGCCTCGTGTTGCACCCGATAATGGTCGATGAGGCGTAGCCCCCTCTCGTATTGCTCAGCAGCCATTCTTTTTCCAACAAACGCTCAACGGGGCCGTCGGCTGTGTCAACACAAAGGCCGCCGTTTCTGTCTGTTTTTGGGAGCGTCAACATAATCACCTGAATATACCGTGCGACCTGCCCCCCTGCAAGGCCGTTCATTTCGCCCTGTGCCCCTCAACGTATTCTATTCTTTTTCTCAGTGCTTTATCATCAAAACAGTAACGCTTATCGTACCCACTCGTCCACACTTTCCCACAGAAACCGTTTTTCTTTAAAGTTGCCGTCGCGGCGTTCTTGTACGCCTGCACCACCTGAAAAATAGGCCATCCATCGTTCTCAAAAACTATATGTACGTGATTCGACCACGCACTTATCGCATAAACCTTTTGTTTTCGCTCTCTCGCCTTACCAAGTATTGCCTCGCGCACTAAATCCCGTTCTATTTTTGTCAATCTGACCACAGGATGTTTCATCTGTTCCTTGTTTGCTTCTTCTATGCAGGGATTTACCTGATATGTATTCCCCTCTTTAACCCATCCTCGCTTATCCCCTTGTAACCATGTCCCGTAGGTTGTGAACGTCACCATATACCCGAGTGTTTTTCCCATAACCGGATTTTAACCTCAAACCACTGGCCTCGCCAGTGGCTATTTAGCCCCTCGTAGCGCAGCGAAGACCCCCGCGTCTCGTTTTACGAAGCCCCGCCTTGCGGGGCAAAGCAAAACGGCGGGGGCGTAGATCCCCGCATGCCGTTGGCGGGGACCCAGTTTTTACATTGACGCTCTGCCACCGGGGTTCCCCCGTGAGGTTCGCTTAATATTTAGCCCCCCAACCCCTTGTGGTTGGGGGGTTCTTTGTCGTTGTTTAATTCAGGGTTTACTCGCCAATCCCTTAAAATGTTTAGCCGCCGCCGGCACGGCGACGCAATCCTCCCACAGCGTAATATGCACACCAATTGTATCTTGCAAATATCCCCATATCACTTACACTAATGGCCTATGGCAAAGAAACCTGCATCCGATTCCAAGGCGGCGACTGGTGTTATCCTAACTTTGAATTGAAGGGTGGTAATTCCCCAAATTTTTCTTTATACTTTTTGAGCAAGTTGGTCTCAAGGTCTTCAAGATTTTTGGCTGTCTTAACAGAAACAAACCTTGCTCTTGCAAAGAGACAGTGGGGTTGGAGTTTAAGGAATTTACGTTTAACACCGGCATAGCCCTTTTCATTTTCGACATTTTTCCTGATGCGGGTTGCAACTGTCTCACAACGACCTCGACCAATGTAGATTATGCCCATTTTATCATTCCCCAACAAACGACGAATAGAGATTGGACTACCAGTGGGCTTCACTACTTTTATCTGGTAAACCCCATTTTGTTTAGCAAAGGGGCCCCTTCTTTTTGTCGCAAGGTCGATTCCTATGAAGTCGGTCCATCCGTCATTCATTATAGTTCTCCTTTCACGAACCCTCATAAACTTAGGGCCTGCTGCCATCGCTGTATAGCTTTGCGAATCGTTGTCCTGATACTGCAATCAATTCTTTTTAACCGAGTTTGATTGCGGAAATAGTTGCTTGGGCGGATAAAACCAATCCTGTAGGCAAACATCTCCGAACTTGGCTTTTACTTCCTTCGCAAAGTCGCAGTAATTGCGGATATATTCATTGTAGGCCGCCCGAGCGTTTTCGTATGCCTCCAGAGTATCCACAGGCAAATCCAAGTTGGACAGAGACCTTGCCAATGAAACAGGATTGCAAATTACACTGTCGTTAAATGCGGCCAGCACCGTTTCAAACCATTTCAGAAACAGGATAAACTCATATTTTGTCTTTAAGTTCGACTTGTAGTAGAATTCAGTGAATGTGCTGAACGAACGATCGAACGAATTATCATCGCATACAGATACCAACTGCATATTTTTGTTTCTGATTTCTTTTAGAGCACTTCTAATAGCATTGTATTTACTATCCGAGGCAATATCGCCAAATCTGCGGAGTAGCATTGAAAAGGTTGTATTGAGTTGTCTTGCCAGTGCATTTTCTTTTCTGTTTTTCATGATGCGACAGGCAACGTTATAAATCCATGGCCAGACCAAACCGTACCCAAGGATCAAAACAATAACGACTGGGAGAATGTAGCCGAAAAACCACACCTGCCAAGGCGAGAAAAAACTTCTATTTTGTACCAGACCAAAAAATCCGTTTAAAAATAATCCGGCAATACTAATGCAAACGCCTATCTGCTTCATACGATCCGGCTTTGAAATGCGATCTTCTTTTTCAGATTCAAACATCCGTGTCCTCTCTTTCCAAAAATGGCCTTTTACTATAAAGACGTCTGCCGGATGGCAATGTTGACGGACAAAGGTGTGATTCTCTTTAAAAGCCGCCTGTCCTGAGCAAGCGTAGCGCGTCGAAGGGCATCTTCCGGCCTTAAATTAGCAGTATACCGTTAAATGATGAAAGAGGACAAGTTTTTTCGCCTGTGTTCTGTGACAAAACGCCCCCCTACCTCTCTCGCCTTTAAAACTCCCCCGTGCAGTTTCCCCGCCTTCGGCGGAATCCGTCTCTAAAAATCATAAATCAGCAATCGCAAATCGGAAATTAAAATCTCTCCCCCATTCAAAGACCTTGTTTCTTAGTGCAGTCCATAAGTATATAAGCATATACGCATATACTTATATACTTGTGCCGCATCAGTTAGCTCCCCCTGCCTGTATCAACCAAAAAATCCTCTTAATCTTCGGCCAAACCCTAAAAAACACCCTCGCGCAGCGATACCGCGGTTGAAATCATCAATCAGAAATCATAAATCAGAAATGAAGCTGCCTGCTGCCTGGCGGTTTAGCTAACGGCTTGTAATTCCGTGTTAGTCCGTGTTTTGTTTAAGTCCGTGTCGGTCTGTGTCTTAACGCAGCGGTGCTGCAGATTGCCTAAGATGTTCATAAAGTTTATGTAAGAGTCGTATGGTGAATCGTAGGGGTTGAAATACTTGTGGACGTCCCCGTCAGCGAAGTACTTTGTGCACATATAATAGAAATGGTCGGAGGTCTGGAGCATTCGCCAGTCGTGGAGAAGGCCCTGCTCGCCGAAGCTTTTGATTTTCTTTTCGAGACGATACAGCTCGTGGATGGCATTCGACTGCATCGCGTTGCCAAGCCACGCGGACAGGTCTCTTTCAATATCGGCCCAGCTTATCACGTGAGGCACGTCAACGACGCCGATGGGCGGATACGCCTTTACGACCTCGCTGGGCGTCTTGAAATTATTGTCCGGGTGTTTGAGGATTTCATCCGGCAGATGCCGCATAAAGTCGAAGATTCCGGTTTCCTGCCACTGATGTTCGCCGAAGGTTTCGTAGTCCATAAAGAGGTTTACGACGAAGCCGTTGCCGTTGACCTTGTTTATCCAGCGGGCGAACTTGTCGGCGGTCAGCGGCCACTCACGCCAGTCGCGGTTGGAGAACCTGAAAGCGATGTCATCGCTGAGCGAATAGTTTTTGAGCAGCAGTTTGAGGTGATTGCACCCTTTGGGGCTGTAAACGAAATTGGGGCTTCGGTAGCCGAGGATGTGGTCAGCGCCTTCGCTGATAATGGCGTCGAAACAACCCATCGACTCTATGAGGTGGGCCAGCTCGTTATTATATATAAGCTCGGTGTTTCTGAAGATGCGTGGCGTCTGGCCAAAGAGTTGCTGCATTGTTTGGATGTGCTTGTTGACCTGCTCGACAAACTCGTTGCGCGAATAGAGGAAACTTAAGCTGTGATAGTACGTCTCGGCCAAAAACTCAACACAGCCGGTGCTCGCCAACGCGTCGAAGGTGCTGACGACCTCAGGGGCGTATGTGAAAAGTTGTTCCAGGAGGACGCCGGTGATACTGTATGCAACTTTGAACCTGCCGTCGTGTCTGCGGATAAGGTCGAGAATCAGGCGGTTGGCGGGGAGGTAACACTTGTTGGCGACCTTTCTGCAGATTTCAGCGTTTTTGCGGTCATCGAAATAATGCTGGGTATTGTCAAAAACGGTATAGTGTCTCAGCCGACTCGGTTGATGAACCTGAAAGTAAAAACAGACCGAAGCCATTCCCTGGTTCCCGTTGAAAATTTATCCTGATTATGTGATTTACCTATACCGCCGCACCAACAAGCGCTTCCTCGTAGATTTTCGCGCATCTTGTGGCGGAGTCCTTCCATCGCAGCTTCCGCACCTCGTAATTCCCGTGACTTCGCAAAGTGATTCCTAATGGCGGATACGTGAGCACCGCAATGATTTTATTGGCAATCTCGTCCACGTCCCAGAAATCAACTTTGAGAGCGTGTGTGAGGACCTCGGAAACGCCGCTTTGCTTGCTGATAATCACGGGTACATCATTGTCCAGGGCCTCTAAGGGCGCAATCCCAAACGGCTCAGACACGGATGGCATCACGTAGAGGTCTGCCATTTTGTAGATTTTCTGGACGTCCTCGCCACGCAGAAACCCCGTGAACAGGACCTTGCTGCCGATGCCCAATTCCGCCGCCATTTCGACGGCACGATGCATAAGGTCTCCGGAGCCGGCCATCACGAATTTGACGTTATCCATCTTTTCAAGGACTTTTTTTGCGGCCCTGAGGAAGTAGTCGGGGCCTTTTTGCATTGTGATTCGGCCGAGGAACAGAACGATTTTCTCGTCCCCTTTTAGGGTGGTATCGCCGGCTGGCCAGTTTGAGGAGCCGTTTCTCTCGACGCCGTTGTAAACCACCTCGACCTTGTCGCCGCTGACGCCGTATCGACTGATAATTATGCTGCGGGTCAGGTAGCTTACTGCTATGACCTTGTCGGCTGCGTGCATACCCATCCGCTCGATGTCGTATATCACCTGGTTGACGTGCTCGCCGCTGCGGTCAAACTCCGTTGAGTGGACGTGAACAATCAGGGGTTTTCCGCTGATTCTGGCGACGGCGGCACCAGCCGGATATGTCATCCAGTCGTGCGCGTGGATAACGTCGAACTGCTCATCGGCCGCTAAACGCACCGCAAGGTCCGCGTATCGCTGAACCTCGCCGTACATATCCCCACTATAGTCGAGGGTGCCAACAAATTGCCCCGTCTGACCGTGTGCGGCTCGTATCTGCAAGAGGGATTGCTCTATCTTTTTCTGATAGACGTCCGCCGTCAAATACGGCTGCAACGGAGAGGTTATGGTCCGAAAAGCCACGTTCTTTAGCGACCGCACTTTGAAAGGCGTACGAGTGGGCTGCATTCCGGGGCTTACCAGTTTGACGTGGGTGGCATAACGACTTTGCACCACCGTAGGCAAAACGAACGTCACTTGAACGCCCATCTGGTCGAGAGCTTTTGTGAGCCCATAGCACGCCGTCCCCAGCCCCCCACTGATAAACGGCGGAAACTCCCAACCAAGCATAAATACTTTCATTTTGCTCCTCGTTGCCTATCTATCATAGCTGTAAAATTGCGAAGGACCTTAAATCAGCTGACCAGCTATTAGCAGCACCACAAAGCACAGCAATTGACTAAGCAAAAGCATTGTTTTTTGTCAACAAACTGCTTATCGACAGCAAGTTAGACCGCCTTAACAGCATCGGGAGACAAAAACTCCCTGTAAAACTTCCGCTACGTATTATGTATCGGGGATTTGGCGGTCGGCAGTTGAACATTTCTTGCGTAATATGGCGATTTGAGCGGTATTAGGGGGGATTTTACCGGTCAGCACAGGTGGTGGCGTCCTGCCGACACCGAGCAAAAATTTTTGATAATTTGCGGCATTCTCAAAGCGGGCTGGGCCTGCCCTGCGCCAAGGACTGATAACACAGCGCACGCCGATAGTATCGCACCTGTCGGTCGATGGATTCACACTTCAAAATCATTAAAAAAAGGCCGTCCCGCCAAGCGACGGAACGGCTTGTTCTCAATATACCCCCGATGGTTCAACACTTCGACCCTTCGATTACACTCCCCGCTTCGCCAAAGCTACGGAGGACAAGCCGCCGGACCCCTGCCTACTGCTTGCAGGGGCAGGCAAGCTCACCCTGGTGGATTCGACTCCTTCGACAAGCTCAGGATAAACAAGCTCACCACCATAGAGCGTAAGCTGCTCGATTTAAGGGTTATGTCCGGCTCCCCCGCTGCTTCGCTTTTGCTTGCCTCTGCGTCTCTCGACGCAAGTCGAGGCGGCAGGCGAAGCAAAACGGCGGGGGCCGAGACGAGTGATGGGCCAGTTATAGGTCCTGCGGCTTAAGGGTGCTGCGACGGTTGGCCTTGGTGCGATTGGCAGCACTATCGAGCATGCAATAGACCTTATCGCTAATGGCCCCAATCGCGTCGGATGAGGTCATCATCTTCTTGCTCTTAATGTAGGCCCTGATTTTGCTGGCGACAACCAACGATTCCTTTTCCTTTGCCATTCTGAAAAACCTCCATACATAGTTAGAACTTTAATTCCGAATTAGCCGACGCACCCACCTAAAGGCGAGGTCTCGCCTACGGCGGACACGCTTGCGCCGGCGGATTAGTGGAATGTTTTGCCAGAAAGCCGGAGCGTTTGCAACAGAAAAATGCGTGGAAATGCAAAATTTTTAATCGGCTGCCCTAACCGACACTGCCGGGCACCCTACTTCGTTGCTACTTCCTCCTTCGCTAACCCTCCGCCGCACTACGTGCTATGTAGGGCAGGAGCTACGGAGAACATGACGCAGGGCAGGCCGACGTTAACACGGACGAACACTTACTCTATTTATGATTGCTGATTGCTGATTTTAATCGCAGATGACACGGATTTGATAGCCACGAGAAGGCACAAAAGGATTTAAGATTTAAGATTTCAGACGCGGACGAACGTCAGTAGGTGGCAATGCCACCTAGCGCAGATAAGCAAATCGTTTATAAGAATTGAGAGGATTGTAGTTCAGTAGGTGGCAATGCCACCTAGCGCAAAACAAAGCAGAGAATTTTTAGACACAGATTTACGCTGATTTGGTCAGCCGGATAGATTGGAGTTCAGTAGGTGGCAATGCCACCTAGCGCAAAATATCAGAGATTTTCTTTGCGTTTGCCGGGCAAGTTGAAGTTCAGTAGGTGGCAATACCACCTAGCGCAAAAGAACGCGAAGGTTTTTGCACGGGTATATAAGTATATGCGTATATACTTATATACTATGGAGTGCACTAAGAAACAAGGTTTTGGGATGGGGGATTTGGGATTTGGTTAGCCGAGGAGATTGGCGTTCAGTAGGTGGCAATGCCACCTATCGCAGATAAGCAAATCGTTTATAAGAATTGAGAGGATTGGAGTTCAGTAGGTGGCAATGCCACCTAGCGCAAAATATCAGAGATTTTCTTTGCGTTTGCCGGGCAAGTTGAAGTTCAGTAGGTGGCAATGCCACCTAGCGCAAAAGAACGCGAAGGTTTTTGCGCGAGTATATAAGTATATGCGTATATACTTATATACTATGGAGTGCAGTAAGAAACAAGGTCGTTGGATGGGGGAGAGATTTTAATTGCCGATTTGCGATTGCTGATTGATGATTTTTAGAGACGGCTTCCGCTGGAGGCGGGAAACAGAGGACGTAGGACTGAAGACGGACGACAGAACATCGAACGTCCAACATCGAACAATGAACGCCGAGCAAAAAACAGGGAACGAAGGGCTAAATGACGCGGCATAAGTATATGCGTATATACTTATATACTTATGGACTGCTTCAAGAATCATAGTTTCAGACACGGGTTACGGAAGATTCGAAGTCTTAATACCTAAATCCACCTTCGTTAAAACTACGGCGGACAAGTTCACGGGTTACGGAAGATTCGAAATCCTAATTACCAAAGAGCGAATTCCAAAACGAACTACGAACCAACTTCAGATTAAAAAGGTATAGCCATATTTCCACCCTTTGCCGATGGTATCCTGCTCATATCCCTGAGCCAGCATTCTCCTTTCCCATTGCCGGGCTGCCGGCTCGGAAGTGAATTGCTGCATTACTCTGAAGTCGCGGGTGTTGCTATGCTCCCTCTTTCTTCTTTCCGGCTCATCCGTAAGTCCTGCATATCTCATAAACACTCAACCTTTCGTAGCGAAGCGCAGATCCTCGTAGCGTAGCGAAGACCCCGGAAAGTCGTTATCCGGGGCCCAGGCCCCTTGGCTCTGCAACAGGGGACCCAACTTTCGTAGCATTCTTTCCTGTCATATATTCTCCCCTGCCCTGAACAAGGTCGAAGGGCCTGCTTGCCCCTGCACGCCGTTGGCAGGGGGTTTCACAAACGGAGGGTTTTTACATCTCCGTCAGGCATCTTTGTGCCTTACTACTGCGACTTCTCTCGTCCTTCGACTAATCTGTCGGGTACCACTATAATTTTTTCCTCGTTAATCTTCGTCGTGTAGATTGGTATTTTGCCTTGCATAATCTTGGTCAATAAGTCGCGATGAGTTGTACTAATACGAGTTCCCAAATAAACGGCTTTTATCCTGCCTTTAATGTCAAAATGCTTACCTTCTTCTAAAAACTCGCTTTCATGGATAATACGATACTCAGATTCAAATTCCCAGTGCTTGGTCTTACGCGACAACACTTCATGGGGTTTTATTGGTTCTCCAAATCCTAATATGGTATTTGATAGGCCCCAAGGCAATTTCTCGGAATATTTTACCTTGTATATTTTTTCTAATCCCGAGAAATCTATTTTGAAAACGATCCCTTTATGTCCATCTGCGTAGAAGTCATCCCAAAACCCTCCGAAGGAGGATAACAATACAGCCAAGCTGAATCATGGCGAGAAAGTTTTTAAGACGATATTCATAACGAACAACAAGTCGGCGAAAGTTTTGCAGCCAGGCCCAC